>OJWG01000124.1_pt1 | contig 33878 bp, 52 predicted proteins | sample 1600401 | NCBI WGS metagenome assembly OJWG01 (sample SAMN04436829, study PRJEB24849) | human gut metagenome | biome: human gut; feature: NICU; material: stool | host: Homo sapiens | place: USA: Saint Louis, MO | collected 2011-07-21 | reverse complement strand
GTGCTCTCCCCAGTAGTATCCAACATACACTGTACTTTTTGCCTGTTGTAATTTCAGGCATGCCTTTTTATGCAGAACAGGACAAATATCGCTGCCCGATGACGTCAAAAAATAATCCATATACCCCGCCTATTATTCTTCTTCATTTATAGAAATATGAATAACATCCCGGCAAGGATTTTAAAAATTAGAAAAACTGTTGATTTCAGTCTTTGTCTGCTCAAAACGTTCTGCAGCCATACCAACACCTGCCAGTCGCTCATTTTACAGCATAAGAATGGTTAAAGAGGGGAAATACCCTCTTTGAATTTCAGGCAATAAAAAACCCCCGCGATTGCGAGGTTTAGAATTTGTGTAGTGCGCTAACCGTAAGATGCCCACTATTAGAAGATAATAAGGCAATTTTATGCAAAAAGCAAGTTCAATGTATAGATATACAGTTACCGTGTGATTTTACCGAAAAATGCCTCAGCCTCGCTTTCCTCTGTGTAGCACTTTCCTGCCAGGCTCTCATAAAATGGCTTCCAGTTCCGTGACCAGGTTGGCTGTGTTAACTCCGGTACCAGATGCTTTATCGCCTGATAAGCTACTGACGACGGCACACGCTTATATCCGCGCCCCGAGCATTTCGGGCAGTCTTTGAATACCGGGGCACCCAGTAATTCGCTCTGCTCTTCGTCGTATACCTTACCCCGGCCTTTGCAGCGGCACCGGTGGGTTAACTGCCCTTTCCCGTTGCAGGTCGTGCACAATTCACCAACACGCTCAGTACGGACTACTGGCTCAACAATCACGGTGCCTTCCATATTGGTGATACCCGGATGCTTAATCACCTCTTTCCGGCGATAAATCAGCCCTTTCCCGCCGCAGTCCTGACACTGACAGACCGAACCTGCTGAACGGGCGTAATCCTCAAATGCCATTGCGGCCAGAATCTTCATACACTGAGCAACACGGTTACCGGCGGCTTTGGCCACCAGCTTTGGCACCGTGCGCAGGGCATGCTGCGTCAGTGCCTCAACAGTCCTGAATTTATCCTCAATACTGACGTCATTTTTACCAAAGAACGCATGCATACCGAACGCGGCACGCTGTGACGCCATACCCATTGCCGCTGCCGAATCCATGCCTTTCAGTCTGTCCGGGGCTGTGGAGTTTGAGCTGTCACTGAATGTCGGTGACTTCGGATGAAATTGTTTTAATGCGCTTTCGAGTTTCATTACGCAGCCTCCTGGTGCTTTTCCCGGTAAAATGTCAGTTCACGAACTTCGCTTCCGTCGCAGATCAGATCATTAAAATCACCTTTGTCCGGCCAGCGGACGCTAACCTTCTCCACGTCATTGTTTGCCACAAGGTTACGTTTGGCACAGGCAAAAGCCGCTGCGTGTCCGGTTGCGCTGCCCCAGTCAGCATCAGCAAAAACAATCAGGTGAGTCACCCCTTTCGGTGCAGTGAACTTATCCATAAATCCGGCATTAATCGTTGCCCAGGTGTTTACCCCGTAAACCTGTTTACAGGACAGTGCTGTCTCTATTCCTTCTGCCACTCCAAGCGTGGATGCGACCGGAAACATGCGGATTGCCACTGATTCGGCATAATCCAGATAGTTATCTTCCTGCAGCCTTGTCATGCGCTTTACCACGTTGATATCGGCCTTCCGGTCACCGTCAAGATACGTGCGGTGCAGATAACACAGCTGGCCTTTTGAGTCCGTGGCCAGCGCCCACATGGCCTGATAGTTGATAACCGCCATGCCTTTACGGGTCGGTTGTCTCTCACAAAAACGAATATGATCCGCCGGCAGCGTAAATATTCCCCGGTTTTGCAGGTATCTCGCCGCTGAGGTGTCTTTCAGATCCGGCATCTGAGCATAGCAACTGATAAATTTTTCACGGTCTGAACTGGTATTGCTGCCGACCGGCTTCGGAACCTCTTTTTCCCGTTCATTTCCGAGTAGCCGATCAATCTCATCCGCCAGCTGCTTAAAGCTCTTACCCTGTGTTTTTTCCAGTAACTGAAACCCTGTGCCGGAACTGCAGGTGCAGATATACGTTCCCCGTCCATCCTGATCGTCTATGCGGAATTTGCCCTTTTTCTCGCATATCGGACATTTTCCTTTAAAGTGCCGTTTCCCGGTGATCGGCGGCAGCCCGTAGTATGCGAAAATCTTTTCCCACTGCCCCTTTGCTGCTTCAGCTGTATTCACAATAATTCTCCCTGCTGTGCGTTTTTATTCAGTTGCTGTTTTAAATCTGCGATTCTCTGCGGCATCAGTGCTTCGGTTTTCTGTTTACGCTTAACCCACTGAATACGTTTGTGTGTGATGAAATTGGATACCTCTGGGGTTATTTCCTGCGGTGTGGCATGCAGGCTACGTGGCCATTCACCGAACTTGTCTCTGAAGGTATTGGAGACCCACCCGTCACTGACCGGCTTTCCTTCGGCAGCGCGGATGTTCTGGTAATATTTGAGCTGAGAGTAAAAACTCTGTTTGTCTTTTGTGGTGTAAACCTTTTCAGATTTACCCATTTTTTTGATGTTGCGGGAGGTATCAACGTCAACGTCCTCACCGGCCAGCGGTTTAAATCCACATTTCGGGCAGACGTAAACACTGGCAGGCTTCATGTAGTGACAGGATGTGCATTCCTTCGGTTTTTTCTCCCGCCTTTCCTGGTCACGGACAGACGATGAATCTTCCAGACCGTCACTTTTACCCGGCAATTCGTCATATTCGATATCATCAGGAAAACCCAGGCGGTGCACAGATCCGGAGTGATCGAAAATAAGGCATTTATCTTTGCCTTGTGCTTTACGCAGTCCGCGTCCGAGGCACTGCACCCAACGGATCTCCGATTTGGTCGGACGGGCGTAAATAATGCACCTGACATCACTGTCAAACCCGGCAACCAGTGTGCCGACGTTTACGATGATTTTTGTCCCGCCCTGCTCAAAGCGGTGGATGATAAGCTGGCGTTCTTCATGCGAGGTATCTGCGGTAATAATCTCAGCATTCACACCCGCCCGGTTAAACGCTATTGTGACGAAATTTGCATGGCTGACGGTCACACAAAAACAGATGGTCGGCAGGTTCTGACCGTTGGCCAGCCAGTTATCGACCACATCACCGACCAGATCCGCACCCGACATAATTTCAGCAATGTCAGCCTCTTTGTAATCGCTGCCATACTCTGCGCTGCTGGTGGATTTAACCGCAGAAAGATCCGGTTTTGTCGGGGCGTAAAACTCATACGGACTCAAGTCCCCGCGTTCGATCAGCTCCTTCATCGTGGTGGGTTTGATCAGTCTTTCGTAATACGTCCCCAGGAACGGAGAAAACGGTGTGCCGGACAGGCCAATCACCTTAAATTCATTATCGCGGATAACTTCCAGCAATTTTTTACGGCGCAGATGGGCTTCGTCGATAAACAGCAGATCGATGTTGTCCGGAAACTCACGACGGATCAGCGTATCGGCTGACGCAATCTGGATCAGCCGTGTCGGGTCATAGTTCGGGTGATCACGCCAGACAAAACCGATATTTTCCATCGGAATCCCGTAATCGATAAACCGTGCTGCGGTCTGTTCAATCAGGATCGTGTACGGCACAACAAACATCACCCGCATATCACGGCTGTTGCAACCGTGCGTGATGAATGCAGCCAGCGCTGTTTTACCGCTGCCGGTCGGACTGCTGATCATAAACGTACGGTGTGATTTCCACTCGCTTCGCAATAACCGCAGTGCTCTTTCCTGTGCAAAATTTGGTGTGATAGTTAACATGCCATTACCTCAATTTTAGCGACTAGGTAGCACTGCCAAGGAGAGGGGTATTTTTAACAAACGGACGTCTATACGTCTGATGCCATTTTTAACCCCTACAGAGATCTATCTTTAAGATCTGAGTCCTTCCCTTGGCAGTGCCTTGCCCTACACCCCTTTCAAAGATCACCCCCCTTACCCCCCTAGAAAGTTTTCCCCTCTTCCCCAAACCGGAAAACCATCTGGACGGCCAAACGTCTTAACTTCCACACCTCCTGATAATTTTTATCCCGCAACTTTCTGTGGGTCTGCGGTGTAACCCTGCATGGCTCTGTTAAACTTCCTGACGTATTCCCTGAGCCGTTTATTCGCTTCCCTGCGTGCTGCGTTGTCTTTCCTGTACGAGACAGGCTCTGCTTCCCACTGTTCCTGATACACCTCTGAGTAAGCCACCAGCGCCCTGTTTCTGGCTCCCGGTGATAACTGCAACAGCATTTCCTGAATCCATTTGCCGTCATCAGGAAAATAGCTGTCAGGCATCAGTGTGTTTTGGTTCGGATGCATTCAAGTTACCTAAGGATTTACGTGGAAACGGCTTAATTTCCTCCGCACTTAAAACCACCCCATCCGATTGAATAACAAAAATATTTCTATTTTTTTCTATAGCCTTGCTTATAGCGCTTTGTCTGATTCCGAAAGCATCAGCTGCTTTTTGCTGTCCAACCTCAGAAACAAATTCAGATAAAGTAATTTTTTTCATAACAAATCCTCCTGTACTGATTATTACCGCTAATGATAAATAAATCAACACCGCTGGTGATTGATATTATCTCCATTGGTGATAATATGGGTTTATGAAAAAGAAACCTCTCACTGATGAACAGATAGCCGACGCCATCCGGTTAAAGGCGATTTTTGATGCCAAAAAAAAGGGGCTTGGGTTATCCCAAGAGTCTCTTGGTGATGCCATTGGGATGGGACAAAGTGCAGTAGCCCAGCTGCTAAATGGCGTTAATGCTCTTAACGCAGAGAATGCTGCCAAATTGGCAGTTGCTCTTGATGTCTCGGTTGATGATTTTAGTCCGTCACTTTCTAAAGAAATAAGAGCGATGTTTAACGCGGTGTCCTCACAAAAATCGGCATCTATTGGAGATACATATGAGTATCCACTTTTCACGAAAGTACAGGCTGGCGCTTTCACGGAAAATGGAAATTCATACACGGAAAAAGATGCAATTGATTGGGTACCAACAGCCAAAAAAGCCAGTAAGAAAGCTTTCTGGCTTGAAGTTGAGGGGCATTCAATGACGGCTCCGCAGGGTGGACGACCTAGCTTCCCGGAAGGAATGCTGATACTGGTTGATCCAGAAGATGACGTGGAGTTCGGGGATTTCTGTGTGGCTCGCATGCTAAACGATGAGTTCACGTTTAAGCGACTGATCAGGGATGGCGGCATTGAATATTTAGAGCCACTAAACCCACGTTATGAGCTGATTCCTATCAATGGCAACTGTCAGATAGTCGGGAAAGTAGTTAAGTCACAGTGGCCTGATGACACATTCTGAGGATAAATCATGGCATTTAATGACATTGAATTAGCGCAGATAAAACAGTGTATGGACTTCTTTATGGAGAAGCGCCGACCGCCCGAACATGTCCGTGATGAATATGACCTGATGTATGAAATCGCAGGACAGGCAGTGTTCATCAATGAAATCCGTCACGTCATGGGGCACACCGTTGAGACTGAGGTCGCGAAGATAGCGTTTAACCGCCAACAGAACGGCTGGAAACTGTTTTGTATCGGCAAGTCAGGGCAATGGGAAGGATTGTTCACCGACCTCATACCGACATTCTCAGATGCGATTACGGTGGTTGAGGATGATGCAGCGGGGATTTTCTTCGGCTGACAGTGGCCTGACGACACGTTTTAGGGTGTGGTGATTTTAAAAAGGACTATAATGGATATTAATATTCCTGATTGGAATGATATTGGAATAATACCGCCTTTATTAGGAGCATCTGGCGTTGATTTTAATCGCTCACCATACAAAGCAAGCGCTATAGAACTTGTTGATAAGTATGCATTCAACTCAAAAAGAGCATCGATACTTGCTGGCTTTCTTGCTTTTAGGTCTAGATTGTATTCAACAGGTATTATAGAAGGATTTCAATGGGTTGATGGGAGTTTTACAGAAAACGTAGAGCTAACCTTATTAAGAAAGCCAAATGATATTGATTTAGTGACTTTTTTTAAAATCCCTAGCGGAGAAACTGAAAATTCAATACTACAAAAAGATTTTGAGCTATTTACTCCAAAGGTAAAAGAGTTGTATCTTGTTGATGCTTATTGGCAGGGGCTTGATGATGATCCTGTATCTTTGGTTCAAATGTCGGCATACTGGTACAGCATGTGGTCTCACAAAAGAGACATGAGTTGGAAAGGTTTTTTACAAATCCCACTGTCTGAACAAGATGACTCACAAGCATCTATTATATTAAACAACAAGATATTAGGAGGCTTCGATGACTAGAGATGAATATGTTTATGTTCTCAGCGAACGTAGCCAAGTAATGTCAATGTTAAAATCAATTGATGAAAAAAATGTTATAAGCAGGATGAGCCTAGAATATAGGTTATCTCAGCTTGATGACGAAATAAAGAATGCCAATATTAATATGCACTCACCAGCTAAAGCGGTAATTACCTTTAAGGGTGATCCGGTTTTAGGTACTGTAGGGATTTCATCTGCATTTGGGGCAAAAATATTAAAAGCATTCAATTCAGCAATAACGCAAGTGTCAACATCACTAATGCCAGTCACTGCGGTACAAAAAATCGAACCAATGATCATTACAGGAACCGCTAAAGGTTCATTCGGGTTTGTCTTAGAAGAGCCATCTAGAGAGGGCATTTTAGATTTTGACGAGAAATCAATAACCTCATGTTCGCTTGAAAAAACATATAAAATACTTAGTTCAGCAATAAGCAATGATGACGAGTTATTAGCTAATGAGTTAGAAGCTATTGATGAAAATTCAATAAAAAAAATAAGAGAATTCATTGATATTCTAGTAAAAGAAAAAACAATTTTCACTATAAAAAACAGTGATTTTTCTTTGGTCGTTAGGAATCCTCATCAACTAGAAACTATCAGCTATAAGCGGAGCGTTGACAACATAAAAGAAGAAATTAAAACTCTTGATGTTAAGTTTACTGGTGTATTACCAAATAAAAGAAGGTGTGAATTTAAATTAATTAGCGATAATACTGATGTGGAAGTAGCGACAATAAGTTCTCACATAAAGTCACCAGAGGTTATCAATACTCTAATTGGAAAAACAGTCCAAGCTAAATTTTTATGCACCACTGTAGGTAACGGCAAAACGAAATACTCCCTTAGAGATTTGCCTTAATTTAATATGTAGCTACACCAGCCCTCCCCGCGAGGGCTTTTTTGTGCCTACTTCACATCCACTCTCTCAACAAGCAGGCGTATTGCCATAGATACCCTGTTTCTTTCGCTTTCCGTCCAAGCATCTTCGCAATCATGCCTCAGCAGCCCAAGAAGGGCGTTGATCTCTATCTTTCCCTCTTCCCTGCAGTCAGGGCACTCATCAAGAAGGCGTATTACTGCACGCCCAATTTCTGCCAGCATCTTTATCTCCTTAGCGAATCACCGTTCTGTGGAGATAATATGATTAGTAACCTAAATAAAAACAAAACGGCCACGTAAGGGCTTTTCAGTCTATTTATAACTAAGAACAATCCGATCTCCAGCTACCTGCTAGTATACTCGCAGACCGGAAAACAATCCGCAACCCCCATTCCTGTGTGATCTACGTCCGATCGTGACGATTCTTTGAAAATAAATCTGTTTTAAAATCAACAAAATAACACCGCCAATAACATTATTATCACCGGCGGTGTTGACTTAACTATTACTTTTGGTGATACTTTTAATGTATCAAAAACAAGGGGTTTAAAAAATGCCTATTATACATTGTATGTCAAATTGCGATGTGCCGAAACCTGACACCTATACAGCGGTTAATCAGATGTTCACCTTTCGGTTCTTTGCTATCAAACGCATCGATCAGAACGCAAAACCAGAATGCAAAGAGGTGCAGGCGCCGGATTTACGGTCCGCAAAATTACAGCTTGTCCGTGATTATATTTTATCACTGGCAACACAGATTCCAGTTAAGGCGGTGTGACATGGCGCATGAAATTAAATTGGAGACGGCGGCCAATAAAGCAGCTCAATTAAACGCCTTATTGTTCACGATTAGCGGGGAATTCACAGGTAACCCGATAACCGACAACCTCATTGAACTGGCTCATGAGTTATCTGGCAGCGTCGCCTGCTGGCTGATTGAAGAAAACGCACAGAGAAAGGAGTCGTGACATGTCACAGAAAATAATTATAAGTCACAACAATTCTGATTTATACAAAACAGCTACCTACGCCAGTAATTACGCGAAGGAATTAAGAGCCGAAATAGCTCCATTGATAAACAGACTGTCTGTAGATTACCCGGCAGAAGCAGCACGTTATAACGGACTTATTAATGAACTGGTTTTAATGACAGGAATTACTGCCAGTGGAATTAAGAATCAAACTCAATAAAAACCTTACTATTAAAATCATCAGGTAAAGATCATGAATTATATTAAATGTAATGAACTCGTTACCCGAAAAATAATGAATACGCCAATAGCTAAATTTATCACTGAATTCAGGCAGAGCAGTTCAACACGCTGGGAGTGTAACCTATATAAGTTGGTTAATGATGATTATGAATTAGTTGATTCATTTTCAGAGCCCCATAAAGCATCAGGGCAAGCAAAGATAATTATGTATTTACGCCCTGAAATTGGAAATCGCATATCCGCATTGTTTAACTTTAGAGAACAATCATGACTAATAAATTTGAAGCAATCGAAAAAGCATCAAAGGGTGAAATCACTATTGAAATGCGCCCTGTGTATATTGTATCCGGTGCTAATCACGCTTACCTCAGCCAGGGCGGCGCACTGAATAAACTGGCCTACATTATCGCTGAAAAGCAGTTCCGCGCCGAAGGTAAGCCAACTAATTACCCTGATGAAGAAACTGCGCTTGAAGACGGCACTCCGGCTAATAAAACAGGAGAAATAACACCTGAATACCTTGAACACAAAAACGAAGTGCTAAACGAATTAAAAGCGGCACTGTGCCGTGAAAACGAAATTATGAAATTAAAAACTGAGCATAAAAAAGCCATAAAAAAAGCAACTGACGCACAAGAAGCTTTATCAATTGCATCATGGAAATTAAAGTCAGCCATTAATAAATAACAGAAATCAAAAATAACTTTTAATTACAGCGCCTGCGCTGGGGAATTCCCTTATCTCAAATCAGGATATCTATTATGGAAAATAACAACATTTTATCAAACAGAAGAAAGTCGTTCACTGATGCTTTCTTTCACCATCTGAAAAAGAAAGGTAAATCGGCATCATTTAAACGCTCTGTAGATGGTGTGCAATATCAGATTGATTTAGATGCTGAGGTACTGACACAGGCGCTGATATCGCTCTATGAAAATAAGGCATGTAAGGACGCGGGTTATACCGTGCAGCAGATACTTGATTCATATGCCAACTACTACAACAAAAACGGAAACATCACACCAGACGGGGAAATGTTTATTAGTTTAATTACAGAGTTAATTGCTGAAAACATGCACAGAAAGGAATTTAAGAATGATCCTGTTTAATGACCTGATGATATCAGGCAGCAGCTTAGAAAAGCGGAAATTATATCGCCGTGCAGCAGAGCAATATAACAAGGCATTTCATTTAGCCGAGCCCGGTAACGGTGCCGTATTAAGCAAGCAGGAAAAAATAAGTAAACAGGCAATGGAACGCTGCCTGATTAAATCAAAAATTAAAATCGTAGAGGGTTTGTGATGGGCAAAAGAAAACGCAGCAGAACGCAACAAGGTTTCGCAGGCATGACTATACCTCAAGGCATGAGTTTAGAAAGGGATGAAGTTAAAGATTATACCAATGTCTGCAAACACTTATCTCAATTTGAAAATGCGGCGATGAAATTCGGATGCCATTAAACAGAAAGCAACGCCGGTTAGCCAAAAAATTAAAAATTGAATTAAAGGAAGTTTAATTATGAACGAATTAATCAGCACCAAAGCATCAATGACCAGTATTGATATCGCCGATCTCGTTGGCAGTCGTCACTCTGACGTAAAACGCAGCATAGAACGCCTTGTGGACTCCGGCATTATCCGGAAACCGCCAACGGCGTTCTCCGAAAATATCAATAACTTAGGATTCGCAGTTGAGCAAAAGCATTATGTTTTCGAAGGTGAAGATGGTAAACGGGACAGTATTGTCGTTGTCGCCAGACTGTCCCCTGAATTTACTGCCTGCCTGGTTGACCGCTGGAAAGAACTGGAACAGGAACGCGCCCGTCCAAAATCACAGGCTGAACTTATCGCAGCAATGGCGATGGCCAATCTGGAGCAGGAACGTCGCATGGCTGGTATTGAGCAAAAGGTTGTCCATGTTGCAGAAACCATCGAGCAGATCAAAAAAGGCTCTATGCGCGAAGGCTACGCCGGATTCAGCCAGTTAAAAGCAAAAAGCGGTCTGACTGACGCGAAGTGCCGGACTTTGGTTAAGCAATATCAGATCCCGACTGATACCCACGAGTTCCTTACGCCGGACGGCCTGCTTTCACGCCGCGCTATTGTGGCCGTGCAGCCGTTCATGAACACACTGCAACAGGTAATGAAGGAAGCGGAGCGCCGGGGAACGAAGTGGTATCACCCGAATATGGGGCTGTTTCAGGCTATCGGCTGGGAGAACAAATAATGAAAACGACAAAATACACAGTAACTTACCTAGGTGATTATCCGTGTGGACACCGTCACGCACTGACAATAACAGTGACAGCTCAGGATGCAAATTCCGCTATAGAGAAAGTGCAGGCAGACCTGGAGGAGGAACAGTTTACCTCAACCAATCACACACTTTATGCCGTGATTCCGGTCGGGTTCGGTACCGGCATGATGGCTGAAATCGCCATGTGCCCGCCGCGTAGTGAGATTGAACTGCAGGAAGTGGAGGAAAAATAATTATGAATTTTACTGATACCGGCAATGGTGTCCTCTCTGACGACGGCACTATGCTCACCTACTCAGATTCAGTCATCGCACTTGAGTCTGGCCAATATGACGAAGATTTATTAAGTGGTTTGTATCTGGCCGCTGCCGTCATGGGAAAGTTAGCTGATCATCCTGACACACTGACACCTGTGCAACGCGTTTCAATATGGCGCTGGGTGGTAGCAGCCTGCTTTATCCGGGAACAGCAGGAAAAGAACGGCACGATGGAAGTGCCAAATGATGAAGGAGGTACTGATATTGCGACCATTTACAGCAACGGAGAATCAATACTGACCATTTACCCGGCACCACTGCGCCTCTCTCTGAGTGAAGTGCTGGAACAAATCATGATCGAGACATTCGGGAATGATTATTGGGCTGATTTCACCATCAAAACCTATGTAGATTTCCTTGATGTCACCGTTGATCACGGGCCACGCCTGTCGGAAACCGGACGTGAAGGTCTGTGCCTGCTTCATGATGGTTATATCCGCGAACTGGAGGCCAATGGTGGTTTTCCTGCTATGCCTACCATGCACTAAGGACGGTGAAAAATGAAAATCGAATTTATCTCAAACGGCAACATAGCCAAGGTGGTGATCCATTCCTTCATCACCGGACACCGGAAACTGAACCGCCTGGTTGACGCGGCCCTGCTCCGTACTCCGGTTCAGCAATCAACCACCGGCCTGTTATTCCGCGTGACGACTATCTACGGCAAGCAGAACCATGTCCGCCGGGCACATAAGATTATCTGCCGGGAGGTGTCACGATGAGCCGGCAGGAAGAAGATTACGAAATCAGTGTGTACGACGACCCGCTGATAAAGGCGATCCACCATGTGGATGACGGACGGGATTATACACAGCGGATTATTCACGATATGCGCCAGCGTTATTACATCAGAGCGGGGATATACCTTCCCCGCCCACCAGCACCACAGGTCGTTGCGCCAAAGTTAACCCCGACAATGACGGGTAAAAAACGGAATAAGAAAGTCAGGAAGGTGAGCCATGAACAAACAATTTGAAGCCACGATCCGCCGCATGTACGGCAGCCGGTACAGCTTAGAGCGGGATATGGAAGGCAATTACGCCCGTGAAATTGTTCGCCGTATGTTTGAAGTCTGGCGTGCTGCCAAGGGGATCAAATGATGAAAGCAACTGATCTGCACCTGGTGCAAATTATCACGGCCGCCGGTCATGACCCGTCTGATATTACAGATGCTGTCTGGGCTGCCGGTTACCGGAAAACAGACTTTACCACTGAGCAGGTTATCGAAATGGCGGTTAATCAGACTGCCGATACGGTGCTGAACGGCTTCCCTGTTGAGACACTACCTAAAACGCTGGATGACCTCAGTAAGTACCATCTGAATGGCATTATCTTTGAGGCAAAGTGGGAAGGTACGCCTGCAGCAGTGGCAAATGCGATATTGATGAACTGGTACAAAAAGGAGTGTGAGAAATGAGTGATTACTGGAGTACGGCGGAGGTTGCCGCTTTTCTGAAAGTAACGGATAAAACCATCATTCGGTGGGCGGGATCGGGAAAACAGAAAAAAGACGGTTTCCCGAAACCGAAATATACGACGAAGCAACATCAATTTGATCCGGAAGAGATCATAGCGTGGCGCTCTGGTAAACGATTTTATTAACCTTATCCCACCACTTCTCATAAGCCTCACGTTGTTCATCAAGGTAGGTGTGCTTATCGTACACCTGCCATACTCCCGGCAATTTGTGCCCCAACATAATTTCAGCGACATGAGGCATGGTCAGGTCAGATATACCGGTACGCATGGTTTTGCGCAGATCATGGATTGACCAGGTTTTATAGTCATTGTAATGAGCAGACATTTTCACATTTAAACTTCGAATAAAACTATAATGTCCACCCACCACCATCTTATCTCCCCTAGACACGGTAAACAAATGCTCCCCAGTACTAAATGAAATCGCCTCACTTATCAAGGGTTTCGCAGAAGCAATAATTGGCCGAATTAGTGGCTTGTTGCTTTTATTTCCGGTCTTATGGTTTTCAGGTGGCACTGTCCAGATATCGGATTTAAAATCAAAATCAGTTATTTTCGCTTTAAGTAATTCACCAATCCGACAACCGAAGAGCAATGCTAGTTTAATGATAACCCTATTTCTTGGATTAAATTTTTTATCATCAATAATTTTAAAAAGTAAAATTAACTCATCGTCAGACAGTACCCTATCTCTCGGTATATTTTTAACACCAAAATCCATGGGTGATAAGTCAGCCAATGGATTATTTTTTATTAAACCACGCCTAATTCCCCAGCGGTGCGCGGTTTTCGCATAGCTTAAAATACGGGCACCTGTTGCTGGTTTGTTTTTTATAACACTCTCCAGTAAAGGCAACCACACATATAAATCTGTCTCATCATGCGGCAATTCACCGATCTTAGGAAAAACATAAATCTCAAAAGTCCTTAGTATTTCATCGGCTTTAACTTGCGTGTCTTTTAGTGAAACAACCCACCATTCACGAATAACCATCTCAACACTATGAGATGCCAACGCATGCTGTTTTTTTACCCGTTTTACTACCTTAGGATTTCGATGCTGCTCTATTTCGCCACGATAAAAAATAGCTTTATCTCTGGCATCTTTAAGGCCAGTAGCAGGATAAGTTCCGATATCTATCCGCTCACCTTTGTTGCCCCAGCGATAGCGGAATTGAAATACAATTTTACCTAATGGTGTAACCCTGACGGATAAACCATCCCTATCAGATTTTGTCAGCATTTTTTGTTGTGGTTTTCCGTTCACAGAACGAAGCCAGGAATCCGTAATTGCCATATCACACCCCATTAAATACATTCAGGCAATGATAAAATATGTACACACACATGTACACAAAACTTATGCACAGGCATGCACCGAAAGTAACTACAACAATCCAGAACACACCATAATTAATTTAAAAATCATTTAAAATCATTATATTGAATTTATTTTTAAATTTAATATGAGCACTAAAGCACACCAAATCACCAGCGATAACCATAAATTGCATTTATCCATGAAGTACCGCTTTGATTCACAACAGACATTCTGCCGTGCCTTCAAACAACATTTTGGTATTACCCCGTCAGGATACCGTAAAAAAAGCGGCTGGCAGCCGGGAGGCTTTGTACTGCCGAAACGTTATGCCGGAAAACTGCACTCCTCGGTTGAGATGACGACATTGCCGGAAAAAGTGCTGACCGGGACTTCGAATGTGTATCAGGCGGCATCGGATACCTGGAATATGAACCTGCCAAAGCTGCGCAAATATTACTGGCAGCCTTTTTTACAGCGGCTGACCGCTTTACCGGAGGCGGTTTATGCCATACACGGTGTCAGTAAATCTGCCGGGGACACTTTCTCAATGTATTATGCCACCCTGGCCGAAGCACACTGCCTGAAAAATACGATGCCGCAGGATATTGTTTATACGCCCGGACATGCCCATTACTTTAAAATTATTTTTACCGGTGATTTTTCAGATATTGATTTTCAGGATATTACTTATGATATCTATAATAATATTCTGCCGGAACTGAATATAATCCGCCATCCGGAGCATCCGGATACGGAAGAGTACATATTTCAGGAAAACATCACTGAATTAAACCCGGAAAACCCGAAACTGGCAGTCCGGGTGATTAATTATTACATCCCTGTTATGACTGATGCAGCAGGCTGGTGATCATTATCGGCCGGGACTATGCTGTTGCGGCCATTTTGTTCTGATCCCTGCTGTGCAATAACTCCCTGCATATATTCCAATCGTAGTTTATCTTATCTGCCCGTATATTATTCTGATAGTTGTCTTAAAATAACAAAATCAGGAATTGACTGTTATTTATTCTCTGTTTTTTACACATGAACCGGTTACTATGAAAAGGAGTATCTTCTGATTTGCGGAGGTAACCGATGTCATCATATGCAGAACATATCACCACGGTGCACATTCAGTGCGATGCGGAAGAAGCGCTGCTGCCGACACATCCTTTCACTGCTGTTTCTGTCGCGGATGCCGCTATTGAGGATGAAGCCGAAGTCACGGCGCATAATGGCCGGATTGAACATCTCAGTAATGCCATCAACTCCACTTACGGTATTTTATATTGCCATCTGTCGTTTAAGCCATTAGCGGTATAGCTGATATCAGGTAATGTACCGGGATTGTTACGTATTTCCCGATTATTCTGATACAGACGATTCCCGAACAGGTCTATGTTGTAACACGCCTATTGTTCAGGAGTTTATGAGATGAAAATGAATATTAAGAGAGTAAGCACAGTGACTTTATCCGCAGTCCTGCTGATTGCTGTAGCCGGTTGTTCAAATATGTCGAAACGTGACCGGAATACTGCTATCGGAGCCGGTGTCGGTGCTGTTGGTGGTGCAATCCTGACCGACGGCAGCGCACTCGGAACCGTCGGCGGTGCGGCAATCGGCGGCCTTATCGGACACCAGGTGAAAAAATAATTTCCGGAGCCGGCATACCGCCGGCTCTTTCATTCTTTCCCGGCTTTATACCGGTAATGCCCGGTGATTTTCCAGCTGAACAGCACATCCTCACTGACCTGTCCGCCGCCGATATTATGCATGACCAGCGGATTTCCGCTGAACAGCGCAGTTTTACCGATCACAATACCGATATGCGGGCGACCATTATCCAGCTGCCAGGTCACAATGTCACCAGCCACATAATCCGCCGCGTTTTGTGTGATCGGTTTGGTTTCTCCTTTCCGGCTGAAAAAAACCATCAGATTGGGCACTCTGCGGTGATCAATATTTGTATCCGGCCGTGTCTGTCCCCACAATTTACGGCCCGGGTAGAGAGAAAACGCCGTTTTGATATCTTCATGCACCTCTTTTTGCAGATCGATACCTATTTTCCGGTAACTGCGGATCACCACATCCGAACATACCCCTTTCCGGGGTGAAACATCCCCGCCGGGATAGGCGATTTTTTCATAGGACGGATCATACAACACCAGCCGGTCAAGCTGCTGAGCCGCCTGATTCAGCGTTCCCGCACCGTAACCGGCGGGTATTATGGCGACAGACAACAAAGCAGCACATATTCCGGCAATATAATGACGCATCATTTCCTCCGTAACCGCTCAGAAAATCCCGTCCCTGCCCCAGATGTAACGTAATACACCGGCAGCATCCCGCGGACTGAGCTGTAATATATTCTGATACAGCGCTGATTTTATTTCACAGGCCAGTATGGCATCCTTTTCCAGGGTTTCGGCTTCCTCTTCATCTAGCAAATCACCATAGGTATGGCGCAGCCGGAGAAAGATACCGGTATATAATGCGTCAGTTTCTGCCTGAGATAAACCCGGCATTGTTTCTTTTGCGGGTAAAAATGTCATGACAGCTCCGTTATCCGGCTCTGCAGGGTAAATGAAGCTGAAACAAAGCAACCCAGAGGGATCTTTATCCATCGCGCTGTTAAACAATGCCTGCCGGTTTTCTGCATATTGCAGTATCATTTCATCCGGCGTTTGCTGCAGCAGTACTTTTCGATCGTCTGTATTACTCATATAAATCATACGGTAAAAATTCCGCAGTTTAATACCGGATAAAAGAGAATTCCGTCCTGATATATTGCTGTGCATTGTTTCTGCCGCAACCGCTTTTGGTGACAGAAAAAAATAAGAAGAAAAAACAGAAAGAAGGCAGAAAAATACACTGTAATACGTAAACGGGGCATTACAGTAAACAGCAGAAAAACCCCCGGCACCGGAGCGGAATGTCCGGATAAAATGCCGGGCAGCATCTGCGCTGTCATATCAGCAGGTTACCCGGCTCATTCCAGTACCAGCTTATCCGGCCCGTTCAGCCCAGACATTATATTCTCTGACCAGCGCCATGACTTCATTATTGGAATCTTTCATTTCCCGCATATGCGCCTGAAGCTTTTTCAAATCACCGGGAAATTCCCGCTGAATTTCCTGTGTTTTTATCCGCAGACGCTGCATTTCTTTATTTCGTCTTTCCAGCGCCGCCATCAGCATATCTCTGATTTGATTACACTGCGCAATAGCTTCAAAATCGAATTCTGAATACGCCCGCATATCGTCGTTGTCAGTCATAAAAGCATTACCCTTATCTGCAATATACTGAACACCGATTATAGCGTTTTACCGCCGTGATTGTCCCCGTACCTTGTGGCAGGTAAAAATATTACCGTCTCTTTATCCGGCAGAATATTTTCACCAGCAGTCAGATTCACTGGTTACGCATGAGGTGATTAAATTGCCATGGTTCACCGTCTAATCTCTTCATGGATATGATCCCGTATTTACTTAATAATGAAAAGATGCATTTTCAAAGTATCAGTGCTCCGAAAATAGTTATCATTTATTTCAATGTATTCAGAAAAGCCGGATCCTCCTTTTATCCATAGGATTCTTACATGGTATTAATACTAACAGCATTAAATATAAAATTAAAAAATGTTATAAGGCTACTCTCATGTATAGGACACATAAAAGTCTAATCATTCTACTTAATTACTCTTTTCATTAAGAAGCGGCAGATTAAACCGCCGCTTCTGATATTATCAATCCACCGAATCCGGAAAAACAGGCCATGTTGTAGCGATACCTGCTGATGTATCAGTATCAGTGACTTCTATACTAAAAATTTCCCATTTTGTCAGCTTAACCTGATCTTCAGCAGTTGCCATCCCCAGGCGTATTTTTCTCTCAAGCATAACAATCATCTGTTCTGCTTCAGACAGCAAGGATTGTTTTCGACTATTCGCTATGGTGATTTCATGTTTTAATTTTTCGGACTCATCTGTGACCCACTCCTCGCCATTCCATTTATCAAAAGGTGTCAGTGGTTCACGTAATGTCAGATTTTCTGGTAAAGTACCAAACATACTTATTTGAATTTTTTCTTTCGTAATTTTGTCATAACCAGTTTTACCTCTGTGATCTTCAGTATGCACCCAATGTTTACCATCTTCACTGCGAACAACTGCAAATCCGGGAGCAGGTATTACTGGTTTATCCAAATAAACATCGGCTTTTAAACTAAATCCTAACGGAACTTCATCCTGGCTTTTGCCGGTATATTCTCTTGTAAGGGGATGACAACAATAAACCTCCGCCCATCCGGGAGTGATTGCCAGGCCATTCTTGTCAAATTTTGCGTACTGAATTTTTGTATTGTATTCTGCCATTTTAAATAACCCTTGTAATATAAATAACCGCTTTATTTACCGGTCTGAATTCATGAGCTGTCCTTACTTGCCGGGAAGCATCAAAAGAGTACGAAATTGAGTTTGCATTGGCACCAGCAGCACGTCCGCCTTTATTTACTGAATGCCGGAATACTCCTTCTGAGAAATCACCGCCTTCAATTGTCGGGTTACCAAAATTCCCGGTTAAATTTTGCATTGCATCATTTTGAAAACTCCCGAGTTTTCGTCCGGAATCATATCCTCTCCCATTGTCTAATGCGCGTTTAAAAAGTCCTCTGTCATCAGGGAGTTTCAGATCCGGAAAAACTTTGGCAAGCATTGGGTATAAAGATGCATTAAACTCGCGACCATCATTTATTAAAAACCCGTCAGGAATGGCTACTGCTGACTGCCATTCAATAGTGGCGCCAATAGGAATACCGACAATCTTATCCTCATTTACTGCCCCATTATTATTTAAATATCTAACTGTCAGCCCTGCTTTATGGTCAATATATAGCTGCGCTGTATCAGACCCTCCGCTTCCTGATGATATTGAAAACCCTTTGATATATTTAACACTCACTCCGCCTGAAAAAACCCCATTGAAACCGCGTTCCGGCATTGTTGTAATATCACTAAAAACATAATAATTCCCCGCCGGTTGGTAGTTTCCCTTCGGCTGAAATTTTTCACTCAAACCGAGATTATTGATAAATTCGCTTTTATCCGGTATATCCGCACCATTTTTATCTTTAGCTAGTTTTCCGTTACTCTCTGTTTTAGTTGCATAATCACCAACCGGTTGTTTACCTGCCAACCCGTTAATCAATTCAGATTTAGTGGCATAATTACCTTTCGGTTGGAAATTAGTATCAGATTCCGCTTTGGAATAACTGTAACCTTCCGGCAGATAATTACCCGCAGGCTGGAATTTCTGATCAGACTCACCTTTGCTGTAAGCGCCCACCTCTCCGGCGGTCAAATCTGCTTTCAGTTCTGCCCATGCCGTTCCGGCAACCGGTTCGGTGGTGTTATTTTCAATTTTTGACTGCCAGGTTTTATTTTTGTGGTACACAATACTGCGGACAGCATACGGTTTACCGGCCTCCTGCCAGACCGGCACTCCGAAGGACTGCATTTCGCCGACCGCTTCCGTGATATCGTGGAACAGGCTGTTCATCTTCTCACGTTCAATATCTTTGGCAGCCGGATCTGTGGCCTGGTCCCGCTCGTAGTCATACCCGTAACCCTGGGTATAGGAAACCGCGCCATCGGCCCGGACTTCATCAGGAATAGCAGCGCGGTCCCCTTGTGTTGCAAAGGGGACTTTAAATAATTTAGTCATACGTTTTATGCTCCGAAGTTACTGCTCAGGAAGTTTTTCCGGTTTTCACCATGACCAAAGGCTTTTTTGGTCACAATCCGGTATTTGACGCCGACACCGGACGGGCGCGGCATAAGATCGAAGTTCTCCAGCAGAACGCGCAGGCGTTCATCCGGATTAAAATTAAACACGTAATACAGATAGGTCATATCCAGCGGATCGAGCACAAATACCCTGCTGTCTTTATTGCCGAAAAACCGTTCAAGGAATTCATTAATATTGCTGACAGTCGGGCTTTGCGTCAGATTGAAATAACGCATACGGATAATCAGCCGTTTTTGTTCCTGTGTCAGTGACAGTGTGTAATCACTGTTACGCCGGAAATTCGCCCTGAAATTGGCCTTTTTATTACCAAAACCGGTACCGATTTTTGTTTTATCATGCGGCGGAATATCCACCCCGAGCGGCACATCCAGGATCCGCGCCCAGATACCGAGGCCAAAATCAGTGGCGGTATCGATATTAAACACATCGTTGTACCAGTTCTGCCAGAAGCTGACGGTCGCCCGCTCAAACCAGTCCGATTTATAGCGGGCCAGCGCTTTCAGGTTTTCCGCCTCTTCGTACTGCCATAACAATGCCCGCAGCAGATCTGAATGAAATGAAAACGACTGGATGGAGTCTGTCATACAAACACCACCTGAACCGCACTGCGGTTAATTTTGGCAACTTCCGTCAGTTTTACCGGATAAATATCCGGTGACCAGTGTGTGCCGTCTGCGGATAATTCAATACGGTTGATAAACAGCCGCGGCTCAGCGGCGTTAATGCCGGCAGAAATCTCAAACGGTGAAACTTCCCGCCCGACCACCAGCCCGCCATCCCCCCCGGTATCGCCGTTTGCCCAGGCTTCCACCGCCGCCGGGATAAGCGTTTGTGCATCCAGGGCGGTTTTTTTGACCGTCACACGACAAAACAGCACCACTTCTTTTGCGCGATCGAATTTTACCGTGTAAACCTGCCCGCTGACCGGCTCCGTCACCTCAACCTCCTCACTGCCGTTATAGGCGGCACCGATGGTTTTGGTCCGCAGCAGTGCGGCAGCAATTTCCTGACTCTCCCCGCCCTCGACGCAGACATACACACTGTGCGGTACAAGCGTGATACCGTCCGCTGCCATCGGGGTATTGGTATAATTTTCCCGGTATGCCAGAGAGCGGACACCTTCCAGTTCATACAACGCGGAAGTCATGGCCTCACCGACACTGACCGTATTTTTTGCCAGTGTCAGTTTACGGCGGCGGCGGGACTGTAAATCAGACTCCGCAATCCGGCCGGTAACCGCACCGGTCGGGTTAGTCACCGTCTCCCATCCGAGAACAGAACTGGCCACCGTCATCATCTGCCCGGCCGGACACTCCACGGGACCGGTTTCAACTGCACGCATATCGCCGCTGACAGTCCCGTTTTTACCGATAATCAGCGATTTTGTGGTGAAAAACGTGTCACCGGCCAGTGTTTCTGCCTGTGCCCCTTTCGGAATGATAGTGCCCGGCACACCGCCGAACTGTACCTGCGTCAGAATCGAGCGGGTGGCATCCCGGCGCTCCCCTCCCATCAGTGCCCAGATAGCATCCAGAAACACGCCTCCGGCAAGATCCGGGTTTATCTGATTTGCCAGTTCCGCATTATTACGCACAATGGCATCACGATTCTCTGTTTCCATCGTGATCAGCACCCCCTGCGGGGTTTCCGGCGAAATATCCAGATCCTGACCAAACACCGCCTTAAACTCATTTTCAACGGCTGTGCGCTGCTCAGCAGTATCCGGGATAATCACGCCGGATGAGGTAATATAGTTATATTCAGCCATTTAACCTGATACTCCCGTATTCAGTTTGTAAAACAGCGGTATAGCTCAGATTGTTATCTTTCAGGACGGCCGCGAATGAAATCACTTCTGTGACCTGCGGGATCTCCCCTATCCGTTCACGGAATGCGGTTTCAAACACCGGCAGATCCGCCTGCCGTCCGAACGTGGTTTTCCAATACGGAATGCCCTTATCCTGCTTATGCAGCATTTCGCCGCGCAGTGCTTTGATATACTGAGCACAGCTGTTTTTTACTGCCTGTTCATCGCGGGCGATGGCGAGATTACCGTCTCCCCCGGTGAACAGATCATTATTTTCACTGACATCAAATGTCATCATAGCGGTTCTCCTGAATCCTCATGTCCGCGCTGAATACCGCTGTGTTTGTGGGTTGAACCGATGTCTTTGCCGTTATGTTTCAGGGTGCCGCCCGCCGCATTACTGTCACCATTCACAGCGTGATTACCATTAATAGTCACATTCCCGGTATAAATGGTTTCCGGTGCATTAACCTCAAACAACGGTGTATCCAGTACGGCTTTATCCCCGTGCAGCGATAAACACACAGCACCATCCGCAGACTGCACCACCAGGGCATCCGTATTTTTGCCGTCGATTACCCAGCCTTTGAGTGTATCGGGAAAAAACATGGCATCACTGAATGTGTGCAGACGTGCGGTATTGGGTTCGTCTTCCAGTCCGCCGCGCTGGAAAATCAGGCTGATATCCCGGTCATTGGCTTTCAGCCAGCCGAAATCCCCCGGTTTTACCGGCATACGGATAAAAAAACCGCCGCCGCCGAAACGAAACACCGGAATATTAGCCAGCGCACCGCGCCCGACTTTCTTTCCGGCGGTCGTCACCATCATCACCAGCGGTTTCACCACGGCCCGGTTGCTCGTGTCGTCATAACTGACCACCGTGGCCGGCAGCATATCGTCAATATTCATCAGCAGACTGCGGAACGCAGCCGCAAACTGCCCGGCCAGACTGCCTTCACTGGCCATATCACTGTTAGGTTTATTCATTGCTTTGCCCGTGTCGTCAGGCCCGTTTGCAGGTTGCCGTATAAAAAAAGGCATCCTCATGTGAGGCGATATCGAATTTCAGCTGCTCGATGATGTAATCCCCGTTCAGCGAAGGGTTGAATTTGCTGTTCAGCCGCAGCATACCGCCGAGGCAGGATTCACCGTCGATCAGATATGACACTTCAAGCCCTTTCTCTGTCGCTTTCGGGATCCCGATCATGCCGGTTTTCTGATTCAGAATACGCAGTTTGCCGGACAGCGCTTTATCCCTGTCTTTCACATACAGCACATCGTCATCAATAAAGGCTTTCACATTCCCGGCGTCCTGCAGCCGCTCAATCTGCTTCAGCGCGGGACCGCAAAAATACCAGTTAGCGACATTTTTATCGGTCGCCTGGAAATCCAGTGAAACATGGCAGTCTTTTGCGATTTTTGCAGCGATCTCACTCATTTTTGACATCGCCTGCCCCCCGGAAGTCACAATATCGCGGGTGCCGGCATTGCCGGTTTTGGCTTTCAGCGTCAGTGTCACATCCGGCGGTGACGCAATTTCCGCGCTGACAATATCGCCGGTAAAGATGCGGAATACGCCGGTACTGCGCCGCCCGGCTTCCAGAATGATCCGGTGTGGTGTTTTGCTCTCCGTAAAGGGACTGGTTTCCGTCAGCAGCATGTTGCGGGTTTGTGTATTCAGGCCATCAATGCTGAATGAACAGTCATTCTGTAACGGATTGGCGTATTTCGTGCCCGAAGCATGCATACGCATGCCCTCATACCATTGCAGACGGCCGTTAACCTCGATGGCGCAGCGGATCCTGCGTAAGTCAATCATCATCCCCCCGCCAGACCAGTGTCTGTGTTTTTCCGAACTGTTCCCACCAGGGCAATGCGTCCCCGCCGGTCAGTAACGTAAAATTGCCGCCTGACGTAAGATAGCGGTACGGGATCAGCGGCTGATCCGGCAGCATCCGCATCCCCTGCACAACAATCTCATCATCGCAGCGGATATCACAGCACATCACTCCGTGCGCGGTTTTGATTGTCAGTTCCCATTCCTGTTCATTCAGCGTGACCCGCAGGCGCTGATTCGGCACGGTATTCAGTGGTATAATTTTCATTTGCCCCCCGGTTTACCGGCAGCCCCGCCGGCAAGTTTTACGGCAACAGAACTTTTTTTCGCCGGTGGCGGTGCCGCCGTCTGAGCCTGCACTTTGCCGCTGTTCACTGTGCTGCTCTGTTTTTTCTTCACCACCTTGCGCGGCGGTAGTTCGCCGTATTCCGGTTCAATCACCCGCCACTCGGTAAAGGTCAGCGAGAGGCTGAGACCATCAGCCATTTCCGGATTTTCATCATGGGTAAAAGAGGTGATCAGCATCGGCCCGTAGGCTCTCACCCTGGTCTGAATACACACCAGCTTGTGATAGTCATACGCCTGCTGCATTGCCTTAAACTCATCTTCTGTTTCGCCGGTGAGCATTAAATCCATACTGATAGTTACCGCATTAACCACGACATGATCACTGCGGGTTTCACCGGATTCCACCTGAAACGATGTGGCTTTATGGGTATCAGAGACTGTCAGTTTTACCGGGCTTGCTGAATCAAACAGCGTGGCAAATGAGTTCACATCAAAGATTTTGACTTCTGTTATCATTTCTCCATCCCCGAATTATATTCATGTCCCATATTTTCGATGTGCTGCCGCAGCACCTCAACGATATCCGCCGCAATAGTCTGCGGATCACCGTCTTTGGCAACGATACTGACCTCACCGACAGAGATAATATTTTCATTGCTGACCGCAGACTGATTACTGATCGTTCCGCTGGTCAGGGATGCCATCGGGTTAGCCGCCAGCGTGGTGACATGGCCGGTGATTTGTCCGGCAAGTTTCAGTGTTTCCTCTTCACTGAGAGACGGGGTTTCCGGGATGCTGTACTCCAGTTTGCCCTTCGTGGTCACGGTACGGTTAACGTTCTGTTCAATCTCTGCCGAATCCCCCATACCGACCCAGCCTTTCACTGTACTCCAGCCCTCTTTGACCAGATCCATCCCTTTACTGATCCAGCCGAGGATCTCCTCAATCTGCTCCCACAGCCATGTGAAGATACCAACAACCGCATCTGACACGGTATCAAAGACCGCTTCAAATTCAGCGCCCCAGGCCATCACCCCCTGAATACTGGCAGTCAGCCAGTCAATAAACTCATTGAGTGCCGTGTTCATGGTGTTGTAAGCCGCGACGACAATATCCGCCACAACGCCAATCACCGACATAATGAAGTCAAACAGGACGACAAACGCCTCCCACACCGTGAGAATGACCGCTTTCAGTCCCGGATAGCTGTCGAGTATCCGTCCGATCATCGAGTCGTTACCGTCGATGAAATTCATGATGTCGTCATACACCAGCGCAAAAACCGCCGCCAGCAGAAGGATCCCCGCCACCACCGCCATAACCGGCAGCATGGCGGTCCATGTACTGATCTGTGCCAGTTTCATGGCGTGCACATATTTGCCTGTCACGACGGAGGCCACCGCGATAAAAAAGCCGGTGACAAAATTTTTGTTTTCTTTCGCAAAAACAACGATTTTTTCCAGCCAGTCCAGCCCCTGAGCCAGCGCCGGGATCAGCATACCCATCAGGCTGTTTTTCAGGAGACCGGCGGATTGTTCCAGGCTCAGCATGGCATTGTTAAAACTGATGGATTGCTCAATACTTTCGCGGGTGATACCGCCATAGTCTTTCTGCGTTTCCATCATCCGGGATAACTCTTCCCGGCCTTTCATCAGCAGCTCAACAGTGCCGTTATCCTCAACACCCAGTCCGCCGAGTGTCTTTTTGGCCTCACTGAATGACATGCCCTGCACTTTATCCGCAGTCTGTAACACCTTTTCCATCGAATCCCCGGCAAAACCGAATGCTTTTGCCATTGCGGATAAATCGGCCTGTGCGGCACTGCGTGTTCCGCCGAGAGCAGCAACCGAGCCGGAAAACGCATCCACATCCTGCGTGGTGATATTGATTTCCCTGCCCAGTTTATCAATGGATTCAATTTCAGCGGCGCGGGCTGTCGCATCACTGATAAGTCCGGTGATTGTCGTTGAAATACCGGCGAAATTGAGGGATTTTTCCGCCAGTGCCGCAACGTTATCAAATGCACTTTGCCAGGCGGCATCCGAATCACGGAGAGCGCTCTGTACTTTTTTCTGGGCACTTATTTCTGCCGCCGCTGCCGCCTCGCCGGTACGCCGGGTTTCAGAGATGCTGTTCTGCAGGTCGTCATAATTCTGCTTCAGCGCCTTAAATACAGCGTCAGATTCCCCACCGGTAAACTGCACCAGCGAGGTCACAATGGCACTCAGTTTCGTACTCATTTCACCGGTCTGTTTTGTCACTTCCCCGGCATTACTCTCAAACTCAATATACTGTCCGCCGCTTACCTGCTCCTGCCACGGCCACATCTCTTTCAGCAGGCTGCCGAACGTCAGCGTGTTTTGCTGCGCCTGTTTTATATCGTCAACGATGTCATCCGTGGAACGCCGGAGATTATCAAGTGCGCCGTTTGTCTGACTGATATCAGATTCAATTAACTGAACAAAGGTTTCCGTCAGAGACATTATCTATCCTTTAAAGCGGCCAGCGCTTCGTTATATCTGTTGGTAATGGCGATTTCCCACAGATCCAGTGCCTCCTCCAGATCTACTGAGGTTTTGAGTTCGCTGAGGGTGGCGAGTTTTTCGCTGATGATGACTGCAAAGAAGCTATCAGCGTTTTTATAACCGACGGGAGTGAACTGCCTGCCCTGCTGAGCAGGGAGGGGAGGAAACCCCGGCTCCCGCCTTTGCCGAAAAAACTGGTGTTGTACTTCAGCATTTCCAGCTCAAGGCGGATCAGCGATTCCCCGTCCGGCACATGGTTATCAATCAGAGCCTGTGTCTTCAGCGGGATCTCTTCACCACTGACCGGCACACACACATAGGCCATCATTTTCAGCATGGCATCTTTACTGACTTCGTAGTCACCGATTTTCGGCGCATTGGACAGCGGATATTTGGCGAGAATTTCCCGCCCGGTAATTGCCGGAAGACGGCTGATAATGAATGTTTTCTCAACACCATCGGCATCTTTTACCGCCACTTCTTTAGGTTTGATCAGCATATTTCTTTCCCGTAAAAAAAGCGGGCTTTCGCCCGCTCAGAATTAACGATTACGTGTAAAATCAAAATCCTGGAATACAAATGTGTACTGTTTGGATTTCAGACGGCCCGCACCGGCGACAGAGCTTCCGCGGCTGCCGTTGGTGATACGGCCGTTACGTGCGGTGGTGGTCGAACCGTTGCCGTAAGAGGCAACCATCGTGATATTATCCCCAGCGGCGCGGCGGCCTCTTTTCGCCGTATTGGCGTCCAGCAGGATAGCCAGGTTCTGATCTTCCTCACTGCCCGCCGGCACGTTAATTGTGACCGTCTGCGGTGCCGGTGCTGACCAGCTCAGCAGGTTACCGTTGATATCGACGCCTGTTTTAACAATCTCGGTCGGCGGGAGATCCAGCGGATCCGCATCATCCGCAAAGGCGGTGATAAGAATACCTGACGGAAAGGTTTTGCTGGCTTTCACCACCAGCGCGAGACCGGTTGCTGATACTTCAATCATATTTTTCTTCCTTACTTACACTAAGTTATGTGAGCCTTCGACTTTACGGACCCAGTCGCCTTTGCCGTAAATCAGCACGTATTTCATGACATACTCCGGCAGACCGTTTTTGCCGGTGTTTTCGGTGATTTTCGCGTCATACCAGTAACCTTTGTCCTGCACATCGTGCCAGGCCAGATCATCACCGGAGGCATCTGCCACTGCGATTTTCTGTACTTCTGTCAGGTTCTTACCGGCCAGAATAGTGCCGTTATCCAGCGCTTTGGTAACTGCACCGGCAATCACCATCAGCGCCTGTGCCTCACCGTCTTTGTTGGCCGGAACACCGCGGGTGGCCAACAGAAGGCTGAACCACTGCTGTGCGATATACGCTTTCAGCCACTGCTCGTTGGCGTGAACACTCATATCCAGCGGATCAGATGCTCCGCCGCACAGGAAGCCGCGCTGATAAAAACGGATTTGCGAGCCGGCCACCGCCGTTTCGCCGTAATAGTTCACGCGCAGCTTGTCGAAGCGATCCGCATCCGCGTCTTTGGTCACCTGTGCCGGGAAGGTCACACCCAGCTGACGGAACATGTAGTTTGTCGCAGCATTCGTCCGGTCATAATCGGTCGCTGCCATCACTGCCATCGGCAGCGCCTGGATAAAGTAACCATTGTCCGTTTTCAGGTTCAGACCAACAGATGCCGTTCCTGCCAGCGCGGAATTTAATTCCTCTGCATTGTCGGCAGACACACTGAGATGCAGCTGATATTTCACATTCTCACCGGCGACATACTGCGCCAGCGGCACAGCCTGCTCCGCCGGTAATTCAGTGAGGAACGTCGCACTGCCGAATGAGTCAGATACCTGCTCTGCCACCATAAAAGCTTCCAGTGGTGTCTGCGCCGGATGCCCTTCTGATGACAGCCCGGAAGAAAGTCCCATGGCATCCGCGAGAACGGAATACGCCACACCGGCGGAGACATGCTCCTGTACACCGCCGTTCAGTTCGAACGCATTCTTTTGTGCATTAAAAGTGAGATAACTGCCCGCGAACTGCGGCTCACTCTCAGCATTCAGTTTTGCCTGGATCAGTGAGGCAATATCGGCATAGGATTTGGCCGCCGCTAAATCCAGATCCTTATAGTTTTTGGTGGTCTGACCGATGGTTACGGACAGTGTGCCGTCTGTGACGGCTGTCAGATCAGCCAGCGCGGCCGCTTTGATACCGAACAGTGCCGGTGTGCGTCCGACCGGCGCGTATGCGGCAATTTGCAGCGCTTTCGGTTTACTGACCGGTGCCGGACTGACATAACTGAAATACTGACGGGCAAACTGAGCTTCCGGTGAATTCGCCCCCAGCAGTTCATCAACCTGCCCCGGCGCAAATTCAAGGACATGACCGGCCGGAATTTTCGGATCAGCAGAGAATAACCGTGCGGTCAGCTTACGCTCAGGCACAGCAGAAGCGCCGATGACCGCAGAGGCGATATCGACATAGCGTGTTTGTTTAATTGGCATAGTAAAACCTTATATGCAGTAAATATCCGGGAACAGCGCTGAAACAACGCCGGTCTCCGGGCGGAGTGTACGGGTAAACGTCACATTGAAATCAAAAGAAGGTGCCTGTCTGTAATGCCCCTGGTCATCAGCCAGATACGGCACCCGGATAGCACCGGCGCGCTGAACGCCGACTCCCTGTTTATTCAGCACACCGGTAAAGGGCAGTGAATTCACAATCATCCTGACTGCGGCCACAATATCACCGGCGGTATGTGTCTGAGATTCAGTAATAAACCCCTGAACCTGGTATTTTTTTTCAGTTATCTGGCTTTCGGTATGATTGGCATTCTGCCCGCGGACGGCATAACTGCGTTTCTGCCATCCTGCCGGTGTCTCACCAACAGGATAAAAGGCAATAAAATCCTCTCCGGAGATATGATTTTCCGGAAAGAAACCCGCCTTAACGCCCGTGGTAATACCGTGATTTTTCAGCTCAGTAACCAGCTGGTTATAAATAATTAATTCAATGTCTTTATCATTCATTCTTACCTCAGTGCCTGTGAATACTCTCTGCCTCCTGTCCGGCCATAAAAAAGCCCTGCTCACAGGCAGGGCTGAACACACCGTATTTCGGTGCAGTGATATAATGACAGATAAATAATGATTTAATTTCCGTCAGGAAACCGTATATTAATGGTATCCGCCATATACCATAAAACCGGAACCGGCATCATGGATAACGATTACAACAGTAAATCAACACAGGAATTGGCTGATGGTTTAGCACTGTACCTGAAACAAGGTTATATCAACCCGTTATATTTCAACTGGGATTGTGAAGACGAGGGTGCAGAAGAAGCGGGTTTTTATCTGGATGCGCTTTCTGTACGTGACCCTGATTTATCCTGTGAATTCCGGAAAAAAATAATGGAATCACCGGTAATCAGTAATGATTATTTTAAATCCCAATGTATGGAATATTTACTGCTGTCATCAGATAAACACCGTGAGTATGTTATTCAGTATTTATCCGGCCATTACGATGTATTACCGGTTTCTGTGCTGCAAAAAGCGATGTTTTATTTTTATTGTGCAAAGCGTGATCCTGATGACAATGATGTTGTTCCGGATTCATTGATAGTAAAACTCAAATCCCGCTATCATACCGTTAAAGATAACAAAGACGTCATGGCTTATGAACTGACTGAACTGAAAGAAACCGGCGACGACTTTTGCGCGGCATATCCTTCACCGTAAGATGCAATTCGTCATTTTTTACAGATTAGCATGCCGTTTGCGGCCGCACCAATGTGCTCCGGACATCAGGATAGGCTTTATATAAACTATCCATATCCAGTTGCACTGCCAGTGTTTCCAGACAACCAAAAATAAAGCTTTCCGCGCTCTGTACCTGTTTACGGATTTCATCCTCGCGGACTTTATATTTACGCCCGATCGCCCGCTTGCTCATCCCTTTCACGTAATAATCCGTAATATAGTCGCGTTCACGTTCCAGACCGGCCGTCCCCAGCATGGATACACAACGATCGATAACCCGGCCATCCTCATCGCTGCATGAGGGTCTCTGTTTACTGCTGTTCTGAGCAAGTTCCCGGAATCCGGATGAAACACGGGCCCAGCCCATGCCCGCACAGTGACCACCCGCTGCCCAACCGCCCCAGTGCAACAGTATCGTCTGAATGTCTCTGCTCATAATATTCACCTGTATAGTATCCGTATTTATTTCCCGGTATCAGCTACTCTTCAGTGCCCGCTCAGGTCGCCGGGACACTGACAGAAAAAGCCCGCCCGAGAGGGAGCTGGATAAATATACAGTATTTTTATGGATGATGTTAATCTGCTCCGGAAATAACAGGGAGATTAGCCTTGTGAATATCCGGAGCAACTATCAGTGAAACACAGAATTAGTGGTTATCTGACGGTGAAATAACCTTCACGCCTTTTATTGCCGTCACATCGATTAGTACCGGTGTATGGTGATGCCCGGTTTCGGCATAAAACATTTCGCCGGTAACAGAGACCTGCTGATTAAGATAATGCTGATTTTTGCTGTAAAAATCACCTCTTACTATCAACTGAAACTGGTCATTACTGCCCCAGTCCGGACTGTCTTTTATACAGGTCAAAGGTGCTTTGGTAAAAAGAACCCAATACGGCTCCGGTTCATCGCCCTCTTCCACGCTTTCATAATTTGGCGGCCCCGGAAATACAACACGTTTCAGTGTACCGGTTAATGTCACCTGCTGCCCGTCCTCGTAGCATATCTGCGCTGACGCCGGATTTTTACTGTCAGCAATATTCCGGAACAGCACAGATGATTTTTTATACCATTCCAGCTGGCATGCTTCTGTATCACAATTCTGTAATCTCAGTTTCCGGTTTTCTCTGACAATTTTTCTAAACTCATCACTGTTTCCGGTGATTTTTTTTGCCTGCAGGTAATCTGCATATAATTCATCATCTGCCTGAGATAATGACGGACTATCGCACACCAGTTTTTCTGTTTTACTCTGTGCTTTACTGCAATCAAAGCTGACTGCAAAAGACGCAGATGAAAATAGCAAACAGGATATAACCACCACTTTTTTCATACCAGACCTTCTGTTTCCCGGTGACAGCTTACAAAGATAAAAACCAGACATCAGCGGCTGTTATCCCTTAACTCTCCGTTATTGTGCCACAGGAGAAATCACATTTAACGCAGGTCAGGTCACAGATAATATCCGTATGATTTATTTTTAAGCATGGATACCTTATCATAATGACTACCTAAAAAAATCAAGCTGCCGATTAGTTTTGGTAAGTAATGATACTTATGTTAAATTGTCTGTACCACCTCAGTTCACGGGAAAGAGACAGCATGTCTGACATAACCAAAATCATCATTGCCGGTCGTAACATCAGCGGTTTTGGAGGCATGGAAACCGTATTCAGTACATTCAGCAGATTACTGACTGAATCCGAGAAAAACTATCAGATATCTTTCGTCTTTTTTAATGAACTGAATAATAGTGTTGACGATACGTGGCTCGGTAATAACCCGTTTACACGCTTCAGTTCATCACTAAAAAACGGGAAGCTGAAGAGAGTTTATTTTGCCTGTCAATTCGCTTCTGTTATTAAAAAAATAAATCCGGATTATGTCATTGCCTTTGATTCTGTTGGTTGTTACATTTCAAGACTGGCTTTGCGCTTCGCATTTAAAAGAATTCCATTGTTCTCGTGGAATCATTTCTCTGTCACCGGCTCATATAAAGCCAAATATATCAGGCTGACGGATAAACACCTGTCTATCAGTAGTGGTATAGCAACTCAGTTATCAGAAATGGGTATCAACCCTGCGGATATTTATACGATCTACAACCCGGTTCCGGAACAATCTGGAACAATCAGCTGTGGCAATGCGATAAATTTTTTATATGTCGGTCGCTTAATGTGCGGAGGACAAAAAAACATGAGGGAGTTGTTCAGCGCATTATCCGGTGTTCATGGTGACTGGAAATTGCATATCGTCGGCTCCGGCGATGACTCCGAAATAAAAAAATTAACTAGCCTGGCTCACGATCTGAAAATAGACGATAAAATCATCTGGCATGGCTGGCAATCAAGCCCGTGGAATTACATAGAACAAGAAATAAAAAATGTCTCTGCGCTTATTTTAACATCCGCATACGAAGGATTGCCGATGGTGCTGTGTGAGGCAAACAGCTATGGTATTTATACTGTCAGTTCAGACTGTCCGACAGGACCTGCAGATATTATTCGTCCGTATGTAAATGGTGAATTATATCCTGTCGGAGATAATAAAAAACTCTCTGACATTCTGAATAAAATCGTTTCCGGGGAAACAGAAATAAATCATACCGTGATAAAAAACTCCATTTCACCGTTTTATGAAGATAAATATCTTGCAAGGGTTTCGGATATATTTAAATGATAACTCTGCATTTTTCAGCCACAAACAGCCGATACACCATCAATAGTTATTTAGTATTCATAAATTCACATGACAATATCACAATATTATTTCACTATCACTGGCACTCGGCCCATTGCTCAGTGGTTTTAGTTTTGAAATCTGAAACAGCGTATTCTTTATAATCCACTGACATGACATAAACAGTTTTATCATCCTGCTCAAAGTAATAACCATTCTTTTTTGTTTTCATCTTCGGACTGGAGATTTTACTGCCGTCAGGCCTGAACGCAGTGAATGCTGAGTTGCTCAATGATACCGTGGAGTGAAATCGGCCTTGCATAGGGCCCATGGCATCACCAACGATCACAGCCTTAGAATAAATACAATTATAAGCAACACCAGAACCGATTGAACCGCCACTGCCAGAAGACCTGCCAGCCAATGATGCCGCGCTTACTCCGCCTGTTGCTGCCACTGTTGAGCCGTGCAGAGATTTTTTACTATTAGTTGATATGGATTTATTACTATAATTTTTTGTGCTGTAACTGTTTGCTGTTCCTATCCTGCAAACTTTGTTTGCTGATATACATGAGTTGCCGCAGGGAATTCCTTTCTTGCAATTTTTAGCCAAAGCATCAGACAAGAATAATAAGGGAGATAATGCCACTAAACAGACAACAGTTATTTTCAAATTAGCCATCACACTACTCCAATAATCAGTTTCCCTAATGTTAATCGTCAGGTGGTGCAAAGGAAAGCAAAACGGTGTGAACATTTGAGGTAGGCGGCAACAAGAAAAGCCCGCGATATCAAAGATATCGCGGGCTTTAATATGGTGCCGGCTACCGGAGTCGAACTGGTGACCTACTGATTATAAGTCAGTAGTTTTGTTTTTTAATCAATTAGATACCGCATTAAATCACGCTTTCACGTCCCAACAATTAAAAAGATTGAAAAGGTATAAAGCACATCTTAAACCATTTGTGTCCCAAATATGTCCCATCACTTATACCAACAGCTATACACCCATCATTTAAACAATTTGCATATTTGCGACAACTCTTTGTCTAACTGGTACCACATTAACTTTTCACCACCGACTGCTGACTGAAATGTGTCGTGTATGCCGGTGACAACATTTCGCGCTTCATCTTGTACCTGATGTCGCTGCCCTTGATCTCTTCCTGATCTCTGATTTAGCCTGGCGCTAAATTGAGGAAGAAATCAAATCTCTGGAATAGATATGTAGATCAGGAGGATGTTTTCAAAAATACTATTTTTATAATTATGTGAGTATCCATTTTGGTTTAACTGTCATGTGTATATCTTTAGTAAGATATGTTAGTTGCTTTTGTTTCATTAAATCAATCCATTGATTAAAAAATAACTTGATCTATTGTTAATTTTATTTT
>OJWG01000123.1_pt1 | contig 34042 bp, 34 predicted proteins | sample 1600401 | NCBI WGS metagenome assembly OJWG01 (sample SAMN04436829, study PRJEB24849) | human gut metagenome | biome: human gut; feature: NICU; material: stool | host: Homo sapiens | place: USA: Saint Louis, MO | collected 2011-07-21 | reverse complement strand
AGTGAAAATGAATTAACAGCTTTTATATTGAACTGTAAGGCTTTTATTCTTGTTTTGTTGTTATGGTGATTTATTGCTATTATTATTTCCTGCATTGTTATTATCTGTTTATGGCGATGATTTAAAATATCAGGCCGGTTACCGTTCCTGTTAGTTATTTTATTTAATATCTGCGGCGCAGATGCCGGTAAACAAACGGGTAATATTTGTCTCAAACGGACTTTTGCGACAAACTGAAAAAGATGTCATTTTTATGATGTGAATCACACCCCGCAAACGAATACAGAACCCAGCTTATGCCACAACGCCGAATCCGCCGCTTTGCGGCCAGTATGATAACCGCCGCCGTACTGATGTTCAGTCTGTCAGCCACGGCGAAACCGGATGAACTGGTGATCGCCACCACGTTTTCACCGGAAGCAACAGCCCATATTATCAGCAGCTGGCAGCAGCAGCCCGGTGCTGTCCGTATCCGTACCATTAACCGCACCAGTGCGGCACTGGAGCGTCTGCTGGATACCCCGGCACTGGAAGATGTGGATCTGGTGGTGACATCCTCGCCGATGTTATTACAACATCTGCAGGAACATGACCGGCTGGCGGAACTCCCGGATCTGCCGGAGGTTTCCCGGCGTCTGGTACCGCTGCGGCTGCGCGATAATGCGGCAGCGGTGGCGTTTTCCGGTTACGGCATTCTGGTGAATAAACGGCGGATGGCGGAAAATAATCTGCCGGTTCCGGCATCGTGGGATTCCCTGACCGACAGCCGCTATCAGGGGTTGCTGCTGATGAGCAGCCCGTCACGCTCGGATACCTATCATCTGATGGTCGAATCGCTGTTACAGCAGCGCGGCTGGGATGAGGGCTGGGCATTGCTGCTCAATGTTTCCGGGAATCTGGCGACTATCTCATCACGCAGTTTCGGTGTGGCGGACAAAATCAAAGCAGGGCTGGGCGGTGCCGCGCCGGTGATTGATAACTACGCCTGGCTGCTGCTGGGCGATCCGGAGCTGGCCTTTAATTATCTGCCGGATTCCGCGACATCCCCGACCTTCGTCGCGATAAGCCGTCACAGTCTGAATAAAGACAAGGCCCGCGCCTTTATCCGTTTTTTGCTCAGTGAACAGGGGCAGAACGTGCTGGCGGACAGCAGCACCGGTAAATATCCTGTCACACCGCTGCCGCAGGGAAATCCGCGTGAGCCGGTGCAGCGCCGCCTGCTGAATTCCCCGCATCAGATGGATGAGAATCTGGTGCTCAAACGCCAGCGTATGGTACAGCAGCTGTTTGATACCGCGATCACCTTCCGTCTGACGGAATCCATCGACGCCTGGCGTGCCCTGTATACCGCCGAAGCCCGCGTGAAACACCCGCTGCCGCATATCCGTGCTCTGCTGACCGCCATGCCGGTCTCTGCACAGGAGAGTGCCGACCCGGCCTATTACTCACGTTTTGACGATAACCGCAAAGCGGAGGAAGAGTATATCCGCTGGCAGCAGTTCTTCCGCGAGCAACAGCGCAAAGCGATTTCGGAACTGGAGAAAGTCCGGTGAAACAGCGTATTGCCCGTTATATCGGCCGTTTCAGTATCAGCGCGATCCTGCGCGGCGCGTTTGTTATCGGCACGCTGATGACACTGATTGTCAGTTGTGTGAGCCTGTACGCCTGGCAGGCGCAGAACCGTCAGATCCGCTACGCGCTGGGGGATTATTTTCCGCGTATTCAGGCGTCGTTTCTGATCGAGGGACAACTGAACACGCTGGTGGATGAGCTGAATGAGTTCCTGAAAGCGCCGGATACTGCAGCACGTCTGCAGCTGCGCAACCAGATCACGCTTCATTTATCACAGATCGAAGCGATCAACCGGAAACTGAGCGGCGAGGATCAGGTACAGATCGCCGCGATTGTGCAGCAGGGACAGGCGCTTTTGCAGCGTCTCGATAATGCCCTGTATACCCTGTTTCTGGCGCGGGAAAATGTGAATACGCTGTCTGCGCGGATTGCCTGGCTGCATGATGATTTCAGTACCGAACTCAGTTCGCTGTCACAGGATATCAGCTGGCAGCAGGGCTCTCTGCTGGATCAGACAGAGCAGGATCCGTCCCGGGCTATCGCCCTGCAGGGCAGTCTGCGCAAAGTGCAGGGGGAGTTACAGCTGATTTATACCCTGGCACGGCTGGAGGGGCAGATTATGGATGATCTGACCGGGCGTCTGCGGGATGAACAGAATGAAAGTACGGAAAGCAGCGCAGATTCGCACAGTTATGTCCGTTATCTTTCCTATCTGAAGTCCGGTGCGGAATCAAACGAAACGGCGTCGGATATGTATCCGAGCACCGTGACACTGCGCCAGACTATTGATGAACTGCTGGATATCGGTCTGTCTGACAGCAAAATGCCCGGTGTGCTGAAAGATTACCGCGCGGCGAAAGCGGAGCTGGCGGCCGCCACGGCAGAAAAAGATCGCATTCTGGAGCGGTTCCGTACACAGCTCGATGTGCAGCTTGATAACAGCCACAGCCAGTTACAGTCTCTGAATCATCATCTGTCCGGTATTATGAGTTACAGCGGCATTATCATTATTATTACCGCGCTGTTGGCGTTATTACTGGCGGTGATCTTTAACCACTATTTTATCCGCACCCGGCTGGTCAGGCGTTTTACAGTGCTGAATCAGGCAGTTGCACGGATAGGACACGGTGATCTGACCGCGGAAATCCCGGTTGAGGGGCGCGATGAAATCGGCCGTGTGGCCATGCTGCTGCGCCAGACACTCGGCCAGATCAACCGGCAGAAAGCGCAGCTGGAACAGGAAATCACCGACAGAAAAGCCATTGAGGCCAATCTGCGGGCTACACAAAATGAGCTGATTCAGACGGCGAAACTGGCCGTGGTCGGGCAGACCATGACCACCCTGGCGCATGAAATCAATCAGCCGCTGAATGCATTATCCATGCACGTTTATATGGCGAAGCGGGCACTGGCGGCGGAAGGAAATACCAATGCCGTGAATGCCCTGAATAAATCCGCGCAGCTTATTACCCGGATGGACGGCATTATCCGCTCTCTGCGCCAGTTTGCCCGGCGGCGGGATGACGGCGCGACACTGCAGCCGATTGATTTGCATCAGAGCATTCAGGATGCGTGGGATATCCTCGCATTACAGAACAAAATGCGCGATGTCACCCTGCACCAGCCGGACTTTCTGCCGCAGGTGCAGGGGGATGCTATCGGCATACAGCAGGTGCTGGTCAATATGCTCTCCAATGCACTGGATGCCTCACCGGCAGCAGCTGAAATTGTGATTGATTTTACAGAGTCCGCCGATGAGATTTCTCTCTTTATCAGTGATAACGGCTGCGGCTGGCCGATGGCGCTGGCGGACTCACTGATGAAACCCTTCACCACCAGTAAAGAAATCGGCCTCGGGATCGGCCTGTCTGTCAGCAGCTCCATTATGCAGCAGCTGGGCGGCAGCCTGCGGATCGCATCCACGCTGACCCGCCACGGATGTGTGATCCTGTGTTTTAAAAAGGTAACTGAATATGCTTGATGATAACTACGATATCTTATTAATAGATGATGATACGGATGTCCTGGAAGCTTACTGTATGCTGCTGGAGCAGGCCGGATATCGTGTTTATGCCTGTCATGACCCGCTGGCGGCAAAAGAGCTGGTTCACCGCGACTGGTGCGGTATTGTGCTCAGTGATGTCTGTATGCCGGGGTGCTCAGGTATCGATCTGATGGCATTGTTCCTGGAAAAAGACAAATATCTGCCGGTGCTGCTGATCACCGGCCACGGTGATGTGCCGATGGCGGTGGAAGCCGTCAAACAGGGGGCGTGGGATTTTCTGCAGAAACCGGTGGATCCGGAGCATCTGCTGACCCTGACAGAAAAAGCTCTGGCAGCCCGCAAACAGCGGGTAACCCAGCGCCGCTGGAGCTCAGAGCAGCTGACACTGAATCTTGCTGGTGAGAGTGAATGGACAGAGCACGTCCGCCAGCAGTTGCGCGGACTGGCGGAAACCCGTGCTGCGGTCTTTCTGCATGGTGAGCCGGGGAGCGGCCGCACCTATCTGGCGCGCTACCTGCATCAGATAAGCAGCAATAAATGCGGGCCGCTGGTCATCAAAACCCTGCTCAGTGATGAGGAGATCCCGCTGGATGCCTGGCTGGATGAAGTGACGGACGGCACACTGGTGATCAAAAATATCGATCTGATGCCGCTCAGCCAGCAGCGCTGGCTGGTACAGCATATCCGTCAGGAGCAGCGGATATTCCGTCTGATCGGGATTGCCGACACGCCGCTGATTATGCTGACCAAACAGCAGAAGATTATCGCTGAGCTCTATTACTGTTTCTCCATGACACAGATTGCCTGCCTGCCGTTGTCCCAGCGCAAAGCCGATATTGCACCGATATTCCGTTACTATCTGGAACAGGCCTGTTCCCGTCTGAATCATCCGCTGCCGAACCTTGCGGAGCCGCTGGTGAAAAAACTGACCCGCCGGCACTGGCCGGGCAATGTCAGTGAACTGGCGAATGCGGCGGAGCTGTATGCGGTCGGGATTATGCCGATGGGCGATACCGCGAACCCGCTGCTGCCGTCCGTGGCACCGACTGCGCTGGACCAGCGGGTGGAGAGCTATGAGCGGCAGATTATCACCGAAGCCCTGAATATCCACCAGGGGCGAATTAACGATGTCTCAGAGTATCTGCAAATCCCGCGTAAAAAACTCTATCTGCGGATGAAAAAGTACGGGCTGGACAAGCATCACTACCGTATATGACATAAATTAATCTGATGGTTTTTACCCGTAAGCCGGTTTGTATAAAATAAACCGGCTTTTTTATTTGTTTTCATCCGGTTTTAATTTAAAATTTTTGAATGATTTATTCGTATTATTTTAACGATGACGTTAATAATCAAATATAACGACTATCACCAATGTTAATATCAAAATTAGCGATTCGTGCGCTTTACCTTATTGCTGTTTAACAATAAATGCTTTGGTTTTGAAACTATTTGTCACATTATCCATGCAATAAGTGCTTTTTTTGACATATCTTGCTATTTAGCGTCAATCGGGGCTGAGATCGTGTTGTAATATGAACTTTCAGGGTGAATAATCTACAAGGCTCTGTGTAAATAGGGTCAGAGAGTAGTGGTTAATATAATAGGAATATAAAATGAAAAAGACATTATTAGCTGTATTAGTCCCGCTCGTTGCATTAAGCGGCGCTGCAAACGCGGCAGAGATTTATAACAAAGACGGTAATAAACTGGATCTGTACGGTAAAGTCGATGTTCGTCATTTATTCAGCGACAATGACCACTATGGTGACAGCCAGAACGGTGATGACTCCCGTTTCCGTATCGGTATCAAAGGTGAAACCCAGATCACTGATCAATTAACCGGCTTTGGTCGTTTCGAAAACGAAATCAAAACCAACGGTACTGAAGGCGACAACAAAAACAAAGTTCGTTTAGCCTACGCTGGTCTGAAATTTGCTGAGTTCGGTTCACTGGACTACGGCCGTAACTACGGTGTTATCTATGACACCAACGCATGGACCGATGTGCTGCCAATCTTCGGTAACGACACCATGACTCAGACCGACGTCTACATGACCGGTCGTGCTGCAAACCTGCTGACTTACCGTAACTCTGATTTCTTCGGTTACGTTGACGGCCTGAGCTTCGCATTACAGTATCAGGGCGCGAACGACGATAACTCTATCGCTAACCGTGGTACTCACAACACAATCAACGATACCTACAGCTATGACAACACCGCTAACGGTGACGGTTTCGGTTTCTCCACCGCGTATGACATCGGCTGGGGTGTGAGTGTTGGTGGTGCATATTCAAGCTCCGCACGTCCGCAGGGTCAGAAAGAAAACCTGGCAAGCGGCGCTCTGGGTGACCGTGCAGAAGCATGGAACTTCGGTGCTAAATACGACGCTAACAACCTGTACCTGGCAGCAGTTTACGGCGAAACCCGTAACATGACTCACTACGGTACTAACGACGACAACCGTGGCTTAACTGCTAACAAAACTCAGAACATCGAGTTAGTGGCTCAGTATCAGTTCGATTTCGGTCTGCGTCCGTCCATCGCTTACCTGCAGTCTAAAGGTAAGAGCCTGAGCGGCGGTTACGGCGACGACCAGGACCTGGTTAAATATGTTGATTTAGGTGCGTACTACTACTTCAACAAAAACATGTCTGCTCTGATCGACTACAAAATTAACCTGTTAGACGAAAACGACTTCACCCGTGGTTCCGGTATCAATACCGACAACGTACTGGGCTTAGGTTTAGTTTACCAGTTCTGATTTAATTCAGAGAACGTATAATGAAAAAGGAGGCGAAAGCCTCCTTTTTTTATATCTGAAAATCAGTGAAATAATCACTTTTGAAAACTTTTTAATCGTGTGAGTTATTATTCCACTTTTTTTCAGGCAGTAAAAAAGGAGGCGGCTGCCTCCTTTTTTGGCTTATTGCTTGTAATTTGAATCGACACAGACAAATCACCAATAAGAATTTGTTCGAACGTTGTAATAATAGTTCATTTCAGAATAAAACATTTAACTATTGATGTGATTTTAGGGTTTCATTTATTAATTTTTTGCTTATGATTAATTGATACATAATGTAAGTAAATATGAATAATATTTTTGATGATTTGCGCTGTAATGTCAGGCTGGTTACCGATCAGATTACTTTATGTATTGTGCCGGCGAACCGGCACATCAGAAGGGTTATGCGACCCGGACATCCCCGATCCGGCGCAGGGCATCCGTGACCAGATCCCAGAAGCGGGAGTGATCCAGTTTTACCGCCACCTGTGTCGGACAATCCGCCGGAGCCGGCGAACGGAAATCCGCAACGGTCATACCGAGAGTCAGTGTGCCGGTCAGCTCCACGTCCAGCGGTACTTTGCGGGTGGTCATCACGGACGGGTCGATCACATACGCGACCGCGCAGGGGTCATGTACCGGCGGGTAATCAAATCCCTGGGCGCTTTTGTACATGGTGCCGAAAAATTCCAGCAGTTCGAGCACAAACTGCGCCGGTGCTGTGCCGACTGCCGCAATTTTGCTGACAACCTCCGGGGTTGCCAGCGCCTGGTGTGTCAGATCCAGCCCCACCATGGTGAGCGGCCAGCCAGCGTTAAACACAATGTGCGCCGCTTCGGGATCAATTTTGATATTGAATTCCGCAACCGCACTCCAGTTGCCGGTGTGATAGCCGCCGCCCATCAGCACCACCTCTTTGACCCGGTCAATAATACGCGGCTCCAGCCGGGCGGCCAGCGCGATATTGGTCAGTCCGGCTGTCGGTACCAGGGTAATGGTTTTCGGCGGATGTGCCATGATGGTATCAATGATCAGCTGCACTGCATGGCGCGAATCTAATGTCAGCACCGGCTCCGGCAATACCGGTCCGTCGAGGCCGGAATCGCCGTGAATATCCGGCGCGGTTTCAATCTCGCGGATCAGCGGGCGCGGGCAGCCCGCCGCAAAAGGAATACCGGTAATACCGGCAATACGGGCAACCGCCAGCGCATTGCGTGTCACTTTCTCCAGTGTCTGGTTACCGACCACTGTGGTGACCGCCAGCAGATCAATCTGCGGATTACCGTAAGCAAGTAATAGTGCGATGGCATCATCATGGCCGGGATCGCAGTCAAGAATGATTTTTTTCTTCACATATTCCTCTTTATCTGTCCGTTTACATTCACCGCTATGTTACATACTCTGCGCCCGGAAAAATAATAAGCCGCCCGAAAATCTGAGCGGTGCCCGGGTAATCACAGGAATAACACAATAACGGCGGAGAATAATGCCTGTTTACGGGAACAGAGAAAGTTCAGAGACAGGTGGCCGGATTATCCGCGGAGAGGATCCCAGATTTGCTGAAAACGTTTGGAATTACTGGCGGTATAAATAACGGTGTGGGAAATATTCCGGTGTCCCAGATAATCCTGAATCAGACGGGTATCACGGCCGAGATCCGCAAGGGAATAGCCGCAGGCATGGCGCAGCATATGCGGATGTGGTGCCACGGATATATTGGCAGCCCTGCCGTACTGTTTTAATAAGGTATGAACCTGCTGACGGGAAATAGCCCCGCTTTTCTGCGATAAAAATACCCATTCCAAATCCCGGTTACGCCAGGTATTTCTTATATTCAGCCACGACACCAGCGCATTATATTCAATATCAATAAGCGGTTGTGTGGTGGAAAGCCCGCCTTTCAGACGCCGGACATAAATAAGGCGGCTGTCCAGATCAATATCAGAAAGTGACAGATGACATAATTCACTGACGCGGAAACCGTGCAGATAGCACATTAAAATCATGCAGTAATTCCGTTCGGCATACCGGCTTTTCCGGGCTTCTTTCAGGATGGCGTCAACTTCATAACGGGTCAGAAACTTACGTTTGTCCATGATTTATTCCTGTTTATTGTCCGATAAGTTCATAAAAACCAGAGATATCACTATAGCAAGTAATAAAAATGAATAAAGACAACGGACAGGAAAGAAAGTACTACAAAGTGTTTACGTATTGACAATATATTCATAAAAACCAATCAGCAATTGGCTTTTTTTAATCTGAGACAGATCAATTTAAGGCCATTGTACAGAGGTAAATATTCTTAATTTTAAAAAAGACAAAATACATCAAATTGTTTGTAATTATCACTAAAGGTTTTCCCTTAGTCAAATATTGATGTGTCAGCCAAATTAGCAACACATAACTCATTAATTTTTAAAAGGTTAATATTTTCTTCTGCCGGGCAGAGGCTGCCTGCTTCACCGCTGTCATTATTTTTGACAGTGCTTAAAAACAGAGAGGGGTAGAAACGCGATATTAACCTGTTTTGCGTGATAAAAAAGAACAGCTTTCTTAATTTTTATTCGATAACAGCCATTCATTCTTAACGGGACATTTTGATGTATTTTGTCCCGTTTTTTCATATATCCGGATAACGGAACAGACATATTCATCAAATAACGATAACGCCGCGCGGTTTCATATTTCCGCGTGTGACCGCGTTATTTTTAATATCAAAAAAGCAGAACGTAATATAGGAAATAACATGACTTTGAATAAATTAGCATTAGTGCTGGGCTTTGGTATGTCTGTGGTTGCAGGTGCGGCATCTGCTGCTGATCAGGGACACGGTACTGTTAAATTCACCGGTTCAATTATTGACGCGCCTTGCTCTATTACGCCTGATACCGAAAACCAGACTGTTCCGTTAGGCCAGATCTCCACTGCCGCACTGAAAGACGGCGGCCGCAGTAATTCCCGTGATTTTAAAATCGCATTAGAGAATTGCACCACAGAAACCTACAAAACGGTACAGACCACTTTCACCGGTTCTGAGGCGGCTGATATTCTGGCCGGTTCCCTGGGTATTGAGGGGATTGCCAAAAACGCGGCGGTTGTTATTACTGATGCGGGCGGCAAACAGATCAAATTAGGCACACCAAGCGCGGCGCAGGCTCTGCGTGACGGTAATAACGACCTGAACTTCGCAGCGTATTTACAGGGTTCTGCTGCTGAAGCCGCTGTTCCGGGTGACTTCACCGCTATCGCAACATTCGCACTGACTTATCAGTAATTAATGCCGGTACGGCTCAGGGATGAACCGTGCCGCTTTTCAGTTGCGTGCGTTCAGCGGAGGCAGGAAATGGTGAGCAGAATCATCCCTCAGGGAGTGCTGATAACAATAGTGTGTTTTTCCTCTTATACAGCGGCAGGTGAAACGAAACAGGATGCAAAAACCAGTCTGCGTTTCGGTGCGGTACAGATGCAGGGCACGATCCTCGAGCCGGTCTGCACTATTTCCACCGCCAGCCGTGAGCAGGCCGTGGCGCTGACCGATGTTTCTGTTCCGCAGTTGCGTGATGAAGGGCAGGGACCCGCAGACTACTTCTGGATCAGGCTGGCGGAATGCACCGTGCAGCCGGTGAAAGGCGGTGCGGCGGATAATCTCCGTTTCCGGGTCACGTTTGAGGGGGCTGAACAGGACGGACGTTTTCAGCTGACCGGCTCCGGCAAAGGGGCTTCCTTATCGATTTCAGACCGCAACGGGAATGAGGCGGTTCCCGGCAAACCCTTACCGCCCGCAGATATTGATCTCAATAATATGGCGCTGCGATATCAGGCGCGTCTCGTGAAAAACAGTGATGAACTTCAGTCCGGTTATTACCGGGCAACAGTGGGTTTCAAGCTGGAATATTATTAAACCGAGCTGACTGGATCCATTATGGTAATTCCGCTGAGTACCGTCTCCCGCCGGAGACTGACAGTGCTGATTTCATTAATTCTGACCGGTATCCCGCAGGCAGCTTATCCGGATAATCAGGATGTTGAATTTAATACTGATATTCTTGATGTAAACGATAAACAGAATATTGATCTGTCCGATTTTTCCCGTGCCGGCTATATCATGCCCGGCACCTACGACTTTTTTATCCGGGTAAATAACAGTGAGTTACCTGACAGTTATCCGGTCTCTTATATTGTGCCGCCGGATGATCCGAAAGGCAGTGCCGCCTGTTTATCCCCGGAGCTGATAGCGCAGGCCGGACTGAAACCGGAATGGGCAGAGCGCCTGCGCTGGTGGAATAACGGCAAATGTCTGGATACGGCGTCACTGCCGGGTATGTCGGTGTCACCGAAACTGGCGGACAGCGAGCTTATCCTGACACTGCCGCAGGCTTATCTGGAATACACCGCCGCTAACTGGGATCCGCCTTCCCGCTGGGATGAGGGAATTTCCGGCGTGCTGTTTGATTACAACGTGAATGCCGGTATTAATGACCCGGCACACGGCAAACAGACACAGCAGGTCACCGGGAACGGGACCGCCGGGGCAAACCTCGGGGTCTGGCGTGTCCGTGCCGACTGGCAGGCGAATCTCCGTCACACCACCGGTTCCGGGGATCGCTCCGAACATAACTGGACATGGAGTCAGACCTATCTCTACCGGGCGATTGCCTCATTACAGGCAAAACTGACGATGGGGGAAACCTTCTCGCGCTCGGATATTTTCGACAACTTCCGCTATATCGGGGTCAATCTGGCCACTGATGACAATATGCTGCCGCCGAATCTGCGCGGCTATGCACCGGAAGTGACCGGCGTGGCGAAAACCAATGCCAAAATTACCGTCAGCCAGCAGGGGCGGGTGATTTATGAAACTCTGGTCGCGCCGGGGCCGTTCCGTATTCAGGATATTAATGATGCGGTCAGCGGCAAACTGGATGTCCGGGTGGAGGAGCAGGATGGCTCTGTACAGTCATTTCAGATGGATACCGCCAGCATTCCTTACCTGACCCGTCCGGGCCGGGTGCAGTACAAACTCGCCGCCGGGCAGCCGTCCGAAATCGGCCGTCACGGGAAAGGCCCTGTCTTTGGTATGGGGGAATTCTCATGGGGGATCAGTAACGGCTGGTCATTATACGGCGGCTCCCTCGTTGCCGGGGACTATAACGCCGTTTCTCTTGGTGTTGGTCGTGATTTGATGGCCTTTGGGGCCATCTCTTTTGATGCCACCCAGTCTTTTGCCCGTCTGCCGCAGGAAGACAAACAGTATCGCGGCGGCTCATACCGCCTGAGTTATTCCAAACGGTTTGAGGAGCTGGACAGCCAGGTCACGTTCGCCGGATACCGTTTCTCCGAGCGCGACTTTATGAGCATGAATCAGTATCTGGATCGCCGCTACAGCGATAACCGCGCGGATAACAATAAAGAGCTGTACACCATCATGTTCAGCAAGCAGTTCCCGGATATCGGGCTGAGCACCTATCTGAACTACAGCCACCAGACTTACTGGAACCGGCCGGATAACGACAACTATAACCTGTCGCTGGCGAAGTATATGGATATCGGCAGTTATAAGAACATCAATATCAGCTTATCCGCTTACCGCAATAAATATCAGGATAAGAATGATGACGGGGTATATCTCAATATCAGCATGCCGCTGGGGGATCGCGCCACGGTCAGCTACAACAGCATGATCAACCGTCATGGTAATTCTCATAACGTCAGTTATTACGACCGTCCGGATGATAACAACAGTTACCGCCTCGGTACTGGTCTGAGCAGCAACGGCAAAGCCTCCGTTGACGGCTATTACATGCACTATGCTGACAGCGCGCTGGTCACCGCCAGTGCCGGACATATTGACGGGGAATATACCTCCGCATCGCTCTCGCTTCAGGGCGGGGTGACAATGACACCGCAGGGCGGGGCATTCCACCGCATCAATATGCCGGGCAGCGCCCGTCTGCTGGTGGATACCGGCGGTGTGGCGGATGTGCCGGTCAGAAGTACCGGGGCACTCAGCTATACCAACCGCTTCGGGAAAGCCGTTCTGCCGGATATGAATAATTACTTCCGCAACAGTGCCGCCATCGATATCAACAAACTGCCGGAAAATGCGGAAGCACGTCGTTCTGTTCAGCAACTGACGCTGACAGAAGGCGCTATCGGCTACCGTCAGTTTGATGTGCTGTCAGGACAAAAAGCCATGGCCGCTATCCGTCTGGCAGATGGCAGCGAGCCGCCGTTCGGCGCGGTGGTGACTTCGGCGGATAACCGCGAACTGGGGATCGTCAATGACGGCGGGCAGGTGTATCTCAGTGGCATTAACAGCGGGGATATTCTGACGCTGCGGCGCGGCAGTGAGGCTGCGTGCCGGATGACGGTGCCGGAGCTTGCGCCGGGACACGCGCTGTACACCCTGTTGCTGACCTGCGGCGCAGAGCCGCAATCCGTCCCGGAAAAACCGCAGCCGGTTGCGCTGCCGTCTTCCCCGCCGCCGGCTGACCGCCCGCAGCAGGGGAAATGGCTGAATATCACAGGCCGGGCAGACCCGGCACCTTCCACACGTAACGAAATGAGTGATTCATTATGATGTCAGTTAAACAAACCCGTCTCTCTGTTCTGGCCGTTGCCGCTGTATTGCTGGCCTCAGCACAGTCGCACGCGGCTATCGCGCTGGACAGAACCCGTGTCATTTTCAACGGGGCAGAGAAATCTGTCAGCCTGAATGTCAGCAATCTGAATAAAGAGCTGCCGTACCTGGCGCAGGGATGGATTGAGGATCAGAACGGAGAAAAAATTTCGTCACCGCTGGTGGTTCTGCCGCCGGTGCAGCGTATTGAACCGGGTGATAAAAGTCAGGTAAAAATTCAGGCATTACCGGCGATCGCCGCACTGCCGCAGGACAGGGAAAGTGTCTTCTATTTCAATCTGCGGGAAATTCCGCCGCGCAGCAACCGGCAGAATGTCCTGCAAATCGCCCTGCAGACCCGCATCAAACTGTTTTACCGCCCGGAAGCTATCTATGCCTCACAAACGGATCTGACTAATCCGTGGCAGGAAAAAATCACCCTGACGCGCCGTGGTGATCACTATGAAGTCCATAACCCGACTGCGTATTACGTGACGATTGTGGACGCCCTCAGCGGGCTGGGCGGCAAAAGCCTGAACGGGTTCTCCCCGCTGATGGTGGCACCGAAAAGTCAGGGCACACTCGGCCTGAGTGCAGCCGCTCTCGGCAGTGCACCGGTGCTGAGTTATATCAACGACTACGGCGGCCGGCCGCAGTTGCAGTTCAGTTGCAGCGGCGCAGAGTGCCGTGTGACAAAAACGGCTGCCGGTAACTGAACAGACAGGGGATAAACCATGGATGAGCGGATCAGAAAACAGCGTTTCCTCCGGCGGATACTGGCGGTTGTGCTCTGTATCTCAGCGGGAAGTGCTGCGGCACTGCCGGAGCGGGTGGCCGGTATCCGGGGCGTGCCCGGGATCACCTATGTCACTATCCGCGGCAATGTGATTGCGCCGCCGCCGTGTGTCATCAACAACGGCAATACCATTCTGGTGGATTTCGGGGAGGTGATGAGCACCCGCATTGACGGCCAGCGCTACAAACAGCCGGTTAATTACACGGCGGAGTGCACAAAGATGCCGACCAATGCCATGACGCTGGCTATCACCGGCAATACCGCCGGGTTTGATGCCGGGTTATTACAGACTGAAATTGCCGGGCTGGGGGTGCGCATGCTTTATCAGGGACGGCAACTCAATCCCGGTGAAAAAGTGAAATTTACTTATCCGGTCTTCCCGGCGCTGGAAGCGGTGCCTGTCCGCGATATGACGGCGGTGCTGACCGGCGGGGATTTCTCGGCGGTGGCAACACTGGAACTGGATTATCAGTAAGGAGCCAGACCATGGCAATACATTACCGGCGGTTACTGATGCTGCTGCTGTGTGCCGCAGCGGGCAGCGCAGCCGCCCCGAACATGAAGCTGTTTGGCACGCTGCTGGTGCCGCCCGCCTGCGCAATCAGTGATAACGGTGTGATCGATGTGTTTTTCGGTGACAACGTCGGCGTGCATAAAGTGGATGGTGTCAATTACACCCGGGCGGTCAATTACACCCTGGTGTGTGAAGACAATATTAAAGGCTGGGATCTGGGATTATCGGTCACCGGCCCGGTCAGCGGGTTTGATGATGCGGCCTTACAGACCAATATTCCCGACCTGGCGATTCACCTGACACAAAACGGAAAGCCCTTCACGCTCAACAAACGCATTGCGGTATCACCGGATAACCCGCCGGTGATTCAGGCGGTGCCGGTAAAACGGCCGGGCAGCACACTGCCGGAAGGTGCATTTGATGTGACCGCTACACTGCTGGCGGAATATCAGTAGGAGCAATGCAATGAATGAAACAATAAGGCGCTTTTTTATCAGTACCTGCGGTGTATTTCTGTTATCACTGCCGGGGGCGGATGCCGGGGCGGTTCCTGACAACCTGTATTTTCACGGCACGCTGGTGGATGAACCCTGCACGATACATCCGGGGGATGAAACCGTGGAACTGCCGTTCGGCAATATTCCTGATAAAAACCTGTACGCCTATCAGCGGACACCCTCAAAGGATTTCCGGATCCGGCTCTCGGAGTGTGACACCTCTATCGGCAGGCGGGTGACAGTGATGTTTGCCGGGGATGAGAATCCGTTTATCAGCGGTGCGCTGGCGATAAGTCCGGGCAGTCAGGCAGAAGGCATTGCAGTCGGGCTGGAAAATGCGGACGGCACGGCGCTGGCAGTCAATGAAGTGTCACCGCAGATCACGCTGAATGACGGACTGACGCTGCTGAACTTTCGCGCCTATGTACAGGGAGAGCCGGATGCGCTGGCAAACAAAACCATTAAACGCGGGCCGTTCAGTGCCATTGCGACATTTCATCTCAATTATGACTGACGGGTAACTGAGGCTCGCTATGAACAGATTTATGAAAATAATGGCGGCGGTCGCGCTGCTCTGGTCCGCTTCGGCGGGGGCATCGATTTTCTCATATATCACCGAATCCTCGGGGACACCATCGAATGCCGTTTACACCTATATTATCGAGCGCTGGGATCCGGAAGACCCTTCGGCTCCCAATCCCTGCTACGGCTGGTCTGTCTGCTGGATCAATATCAACCACAAACACGATGTTGACGGCTCACCGGGCTCTTCCACCAAATCGATTGTCCGTGTGGAAAAGCTGAGAACACTGGCGGAAGTGCGGGATGCGGTTCTGAACAATATCTCGCTGCCGTATAACGGCACAGCGAAGCATGTCGGCCCGGCGCTGAATTCCAATCAGGAATGTGTGGGGCTGTTTTATGAATCTGAATCAGGCGGCTGGTCGAAAAACGGACGTCTGCTGCCCGGTTCACTCTGTGGTATCGCCCCGCCGCCGGTGGGCGCCTGTGAGGTCACCAGCGGCTCTGTGATCCTGGATTACGGGGATATTGATGAAGTCAGTCTGCCGGATGCGGCGCGTAATAAAAGCATCACTGTCACCTGTAATCTGGATATGAATATCCTTGTGATCGCCTCAGGCTCAGACAGCGGCCGTGTCCCGCTGCGGCCGGATAACAGCCTGTACGCGGATCTTTATCTCAACGGCAATCCGGGAGAGCAGGGGGCACCCATTCATGTCCCGGCCGGTGGTGCGACTCAGGTGGATGTGAAATCGGTGCTGAAAGTGAACGGGCGGGTTGCGCCGGGCGCTTTCGAAGGTTCCGGCTCCATCATTCTTGTTATGCCGTAATTTCTTATTTTCTCTCACAGTGCTGCGGAAACCTGCAGCACTGTGAGCCCGGAGTGAGACTGAAATATGATTACAGAAGATACTGATTTAACCGTTAATAAATCTGTCGGCTACCGGATCTTCCGCAAGCGGAAAGAGCTGGGCTGGTCCGGCAGCCGCCTGGCCGATCATCTCGGGATCAGCCAGCAGCAGTTCTCGCGCTATGAGCGCGGATGCAGTCAGATTAATGTCAGCCTGCTGGTCAGGGCGGCAGAAGTGTTACAGACACCGGTCAGCTGGTTTTTCGCTGACTGTCCGGAAGCGCGTTCATACCGGGAGTGCTTCCGGGGAAAAGCGGATATTTATACGGCGGAATCTGTTCCGGAGTATGGATTATCCGCACCCTCCCGGTACAAAAGGAAACCGGATGAAGGAAAACAGACGTAAACACCTGATGCAGTCTGAGGTGGAAAAAATGATGACAGCGGCGGAAAACGGCCGAGATCCGGAGCGGAATACCTGCCTGCTGTGGATGTGTTTTATCCACGGCTTCCGCGTCAGTGAACTGGGACAACTGAGCTTATCGGACATGGATGTTGCTGCCGATAACCTTTATATAAAGCGGCTGAAAAACGGCCTTTCCACCACCCACCCTCTGAGCGGCACAGAAAAAGCCTTACTCACCCGCTGGCTTAACTGCCGCACCCGTTATCCCCGCGCTGCTGAAAATCACTGGTTGTTTTTATCTCATAAAGGCGGACATCTTTCCCGCTCCCGTATTTACCGGATATTAAAAGAGCTGGGGGAAATGGCCGGGCTGCCGGTGGCGGTTCATCCGCATATGCTGCGTCATGCCTGCGGTTATGCACTGGCAGATAAAGGGGCAGACACCAGGCTGATTCAGGATTATCTCGGACACCGCAACATTCAGCATACTGTGCTGTACACCGCAGCAAATTCGGGGCGCTTTCGCGGGCTATGGGACTAGAATAATGTAACACAATAAACCAAAGTGTCGCTATATTATTTGTTGTCTGTTTAATGGGCAATATTTAAATTTAAAATACATCAAAATAAGTTCATAGTTCCGTCAAAACCTCTGTCAGTCTGTTTTTTAATCAAAAATAGTTTGTTTTTTAAGTAAAAAATGCCCGTTTTTTATCCTGTGCGGAATTTTCTTAACGATTCGTGCTGGCCGGTTCTGATATAAAATTGCAATATCCCGTCTTTTTTCCGGCCTGTTTCACCTTCCTTTCTTTTTGGTCTCTGCCAAATCAATTTTTGCCATCCGGTAAATTTATACATTTCAGCGTGATACGTAAAACGCAACATTTTGGTTTATTTCGTTGCGTCACGGGGATGAAAAGTAGCCGTCCGGAACGGGCGCTGATGACGAAATAAACCGGATAACCGGGCGGATCATAAATCCGCTGACGGTGAAACGGTACAGGCAGTTCCGGAACTGCATCAAAAACGCACAAAAGCAAAACATTGCTTATGTATGCCTTATGTCGGCATTTTTATCTAAAAACGAGCAGATCAGGAATTTTGATATGAGTATGAAAAAAGTGGTTCTCGCACTGGCAGTTTCTTCCGCAATGGCAATGACTGCACAGGCAGCAAATCAGGGCGGCGGCAAAATCAACTTCAACGGCGAAGTGATTGATGCGGCATGCTCTATCGATGCAAACAGCCTGAAACAGACTGTTGAGCTGGGCAGCGTGGCAAAAGTTCAGTTAGCGAAAGGTGGTAAATCAACACCTGTTGATTTCACTATTCAGTTGCATAACTGCGATATCACCGGCAAAACCACCACGACAGTCACCTTTAAAGGTGTTGCAGGCGGCGCTGCGGCAGACGGTCTGGATAAAGCCTTTGGGGTCAGCGGCCCGGCGACCGGTGCAATGGGTGTGGTCGTGACGGATGCGGGCGGTAATGTGATCGCCCCGGGGGCAGCATCATCCGCATTTACCTTAAACGAAGGTGATAACACGCTGAAATTTAAAGCGTATATGCAGGGTGCCACAACGGCTGTCACCGTTGCGCCGGGTGCTTTCACTGCAACAGCCGACTTCCTGATGGACTATCAGTAATCGGGGTCAGTGTACTTTACCCGTACCGGATATCCGGTACGGGGATCCGGCGGAGAGCAAGCGTGAAGTTAAACATACTCAGTACCGGACTGCTGGCAGTCTGCCTGACTGCTTATGCGGCAGAGGGTGAACGGCAGACCGGGCAGGTCTGGTTACAGGGATTTGTTCTGGACTCCTCCTGCACTATCAATATGCAGGATAAATATCAACGGATTGAAATACCGCAGGTTGCCGCCACCGCATTATATCAGCGCGGATACAGTCCGGCCTTTGCCTTTGCTGTCCGGCTGGAAAACTGTCTGTTGTCAGCGGATGACAAAAATCTGCGGATAACCTTTACCGGACCTTCGGACAGCAACGGATTGTTTGCAGTCAGCGGGGAGGCAGAAGGTGTCGGGATTCAGCTCAGCCGGGAAGAGGGTTCGGTGATCATACCGGGAAAAGCAGTGGCACTCCCGGATATACCACAGACAAAAAATATCACACTGAACTACCGGTTACGGCTGATTGCTGATCGCAACTCACTGAAAACAGGGGCATACCGGTCGACTGTTAATTTCAACCTGGATTATTTGTGATGAAAGCCAATGCACTTCCGTCAGGCCGCAGAACACTGTGCCCGGCGGTGCGGTTAAAACCGCTGACATTTATGATCCTGCTCTCTCTGTTTTCTGCAGCGGCACAGGCGGAGAAGATTACAGAATTCAATACTGAGGTATTGGATCTGAATGAGCGCGGACAGATTGATTTATCACAATTTTCTCAGGCTGGTTATGTGATGCCCGGAATCTATTCCCTGGCACTTAAGGTCAATAACAGCATGCTGGCAGAGCGGCAAATCCGTTTTCTGGCCCCGGATAATGACCCGCAGGGCAGCATGGCCTGTATTACGCCTGATATGAGCGAAGAGCTGGGACTGACCTCATCTGCAAAAGGGGATTTGACCTGGTGGCATAACGGAGAGTGCGCGGATCCGGCATCACTGCCGGGGATGACTCTGCGGGCAGATTTTGCTGCCGGGGCACTGCATGTCAGTCTGCCGCAGGCCTATCTGGAATATACCGCAGATAACTGGGATCCGCCGTCACGCTGGGATGAGGGAATTGCCGGTTTTATCCTTGATTACAACCTCAATACACAACTGACAAAACAGCGCGAGGCCGGACACAGTGACCGGCAGGACATCAGTGGTAACGGCACCACCGGGCTGAATGCCGGTGCCTGGCGTCTGCGTGCGGACTGGCAGGGGCGCTATTCGCGTACTAATCATGAATCGGACCAACGCTGGGACTGGAACCGGTTTTATGCTTACCGCGCGATTGCACCGCTGCGGGCAAAATTAACACTGGGGGAAAATTATCTCACCTCCGGCATGTTCGACAGCTTTCGCTATACCGGTGTGGCACTGGATACGGATGACATGATGCTGCCGCCGAATCTGCGCGGCTATGCCCCGGAAGTGTCCGGAGTGGCGAAAACCAACGCCAGGGTCACCGTGAAACAGCAGGGACGGGTGATTTATGAAACCACGGTTGCCGCCGGACCGTTTCAGATCAGGGATTTAAGCAATGCGCTGTCCGGCAAACTGGATGTGGAAGTGGCGGAGCAGGATGGTTCAGTACAGACCTTTCAGGTGGATGCGGCAAGTGTACCGTATCTGACCCGTCCGGGACTGGTGCGTTACAAAGTGGCGCTCGGTAAACCCTCGGAATATGACCACCGTGTCAAAGGACCGGAGTTTATCAGCAGTGAGTTTTCATGGGGTATCAGTAACGGCTGGTCTGTTTACGGCGGCGGGTTATTTGCCGGTAAATATAATGCTGTCTCGGCGGGTATCGGCCGTGACCTGCTGATGCTGGGGGCATTATCCGCCGATATCACCCAATCCCGCGCGTCACTGCCGGACGGTGAAACCAAAAAAGGCGGCTCTTACCGGCTGAGTTATTCCAAACGGTTCGATGCCACCAACAGCCGGGTCACCTTTGCCGGATACCGGTTTTCAGAGCGGGATTTTATGACCATGTCGCAATATCTGAAAGCCCGTTATCACAATTCAGCGGTAACGGGTAACGGCAAAGAGATGTACACCATGACATTCAGTCAATCGTTCAGTTCGCTGAATACCAATGTGTACCTGAATTTTAACCACCAGACCTACTGGGATCGCCCGGCAAGTGATAACTGGAATATTTCCACCTCTCATTATTTTGATATCGGGCAGGTGAAAAATATCAGTCTGAATTTATCGGCTTACCGCAACCGCCACGAAAACGGACGCGATGACGGGATGTATGCCGGGCTGTCTGTGCCGTGGGGGGAGAGTGGTAGTTTTGGTTACAGCGGACAATTCAGTAAAGGGCAGAACAGTCACTCGGCGGATTATAGTGACCGGATTAATGAGCGGACAAATTACCGTCTCAGCACAGGAGTGACCGGCGATCACCGGGTCACCGGTAACGGTTATATGAATTATCGCGGCGATAAAGCGGAAGTAACCGCAATTGCCGGATTTTCCGGTGAACGCTACAGTGCGGCCGGGCTGTCTGTACGCGGCGGGTTTACCGCCACCGCAGAAGGTGCGGCACTGCACCGCAGTGGTGTGATGGGCGGAACACGGATGCTGGTGGATACCGGCGGAGTAGCTGATGTTCCTGTCCGGGGCGGAGGTGCTGAAACCACAACCAACTACTTTGGTAAAGCGGTCGTCAGTGACGTCAGTAACTATTACCGCAGCAGCGTTAATGTGGATCTGAACCGGCTGGGGGAAAACGCCGAAGCCACCCGCTCTGTAGTACAGGGCACGCTGACGGAAGGTGCTGTCGGTTTCCGCCGCTTCGGTATTGTCTCAGGACAGAAAGCGATGGCGGTACTCAGCCTGGCTGACGGAGATGTTCCGCCGTTCGGGGCCGTGGTTCAGAACCACGATCATATACAGACCGGGATGGTCAGTGAAGATGGCATGGTCTGGCTCTCCGGTATCAATCCGGAAGAGACAATGCAGGTGTCATGGGGCGGGGATGTTCAGTGTGAAATCCGTTTCCCGGCGACGATCCCGGACGGAAATCTGCTGTTGCCGTGTGTCTCTGTGGCGAATCCGGTACATGAAAAGTCAGAAAAGTCAGAAAAGTCAGAAAAGTCAGTAAAAACAGAAAAAATATCCCGTTGGCTGACAGATGCTGACGCGGAGAACACCAGAGAGAGTAAGCAATGAAGAATCAATACAACCGTTTTACTTCACGAAGCCTTCCGGTACTGATACTGGCCGGTATCCTGGCTGCGCCGGCAGGACAGGCGGCGATTGCACTGGACAGAACCCGTGTCATTTTAAACGGCAGCGAACGGGCGGAAAGTGTTGAAATTTCTAATCAAAATAAAGAGTTACCGTATCTGGCTCAGGCATGGATTGAAGATGCGCAGGGTAACAAAATCAAAGATCCGCTGGTGGCACTCCCCCCCATTCAGCGGGTGGAAGCCGGTGAAAAAAGTCAGGTAAAAATTCAGCCGACAGCCGGAATGAAGATGCTGGCGCAGGATAAAGAGAGTCTTTATTACTTTAATCTGCGGGAGATCCCGCCGAAAACGGACAAAGCCAACACATTGCAGATTGCCTTACAGACCCGCATCAAACTGTTTTACCGTCCGGCGGGCTTAGTGGTGACGCAGAATGCAAAACCATGGCAGGAGAGTATTACCCTGACCCGGCAGGGAAATACATACACGGTGAATAATCCGACTCCGTATTACGTGACGATTTCATCCGCATCTGCCGCATATAAAGGAAAGGATATCAGCGGGTTTGAGGCATTTATGATTGCGCCAAACAGCAGTGAAGTTCTCGGCGGCAGTGCCGTGTCACTGGGGAATGCGCCGGTACTGGGTTACATCAATGATTACGGCGGCCGCCCGAAAATGATTTTTACCTGTCAGGGTAATACCTGCCGGGTGGGCGAAGTGAAACCGGGCTGATGCGAAACCACAGACCAGGAGCAGAGAAAGTGAAGAGATTCATTCCGTGTATGGCTGTGCTGTGTTCCGGTCTGCTGATGTGTTCAGCGGTACACGGCGCGGATGTTGAAGTAAAAGGGCAGTTGGTGTTTGAACCATGCACCTTATCGCAGGCGAGTGAAAATATCACGCTGTCGTTCGGTACGATAGTCAAAAACTATTTTTATACCGCAGACCGGACACCGCCGGAGCCGTTCAGTATTGAGCTGGAAGGATGTGATACCACTATCGGTAAAGAAGCCTTTATCACGTTTCGCGGGGCTGAAAGCAGCGCGCTGCCGGGATTGCTGGTGCCGGATAACGGCACATTACCGGGATTGGCGATCGGAATCGAAACCCCGGCAGGGCCGCTGCCGCTGAATAAAACCAGCCCGGCATATGCCCTGAGTGACGGCACAACCACACTGAATTTTCAGGGGTATGTGCAGGCAGAGCCGGATGCTGTTAAGGATAAAACCCTGACGACAGGTGTGCTGTCAGCGACAGCCACGTTTGAAATCTCATATCCGTAGCCCGCAGGGCACAACACAGACAGGACAGTATTATGACATTCATAAAACGGTTTAACCGGCAGGCTGCGCATACCCTACTACCGGGCTGGATGTTATTAGCGGTAGTGAGCCTGACGGTATTTCCCGCGCAGGGTAAAACCGGTGATGAAAACCGGCTGAAAATAAATATATCCGGTACGGTGATTGCCACCGGGCGCTGCACATTCAGCAATCAATCATCACCGGATATTAATTTCGGGGATATTCGTTTTTCCTCCGTATCCGGTGTAAATAATATTACCGGTAGTTATATCAGACCGCTGGACAGCGGAATGACCTGTACCGGTGATACAGCAGGAAAGACCCGCTTTCGCCTGGACTCTGCGCGGGGTGATACCGTTGATGATGCCGGTCATAAATTGCTGCCTGTCAGTGTCGGCAGCACACCGGTAATAAATGCAAATCTGGGGATTCGTCTGCTGGTTAACGGAAAACAGCAGGATATTAATACTGATTTTAACGTGGATATTCTGAATCTGCCGAAGCTGCAGGCCGAATTAGTGCAGGTACATCCTGATGATAATACATGGATAAACGGGCAATCCATTACATCACAAGCTATTTTAACCATGACTTTTGATTAACCGGGAAATAATGAAAATGAAAAAAATAATAATAGTTATGTTATCCGGTTTTTTCTTACTGGCAGCATGGTCAGTGCAGGCCGGGCAGGAACAGACCGGTGATAATAAAACCTTTAATTTTACCGGTACACTGAGAGCGCTGTCTGTCTGTACGGTAAATAATAATCAGACGATTACAGCAGATTTTAAAAATGTCGGTATTAATAAGCTGGACACGAAAGTCTACAGCCTGCCGCTTAATTACACACTGGATTGTCCCGGAGTTAATCCGGCAAATACGCTGCGGATGATCTTTATGACATCCCGCCCGTCGGTATCTGATCCGTCAGCGATTGAAAGTGATGTCAGCGGTTTGCTGGTACGGATTCTGAAGGACGGACAGCCGCTTGAGTTAAATAAATTTTTCAAAATCGATGATGTTACGCAGCGGCCAAAGCTGGAAGCACTGCTGGTAAAAGTGCCGGGCATGGACTTAACACAGTCTCCGTTCCGGGCCACCGGCACGCTGGTGGCGGAATATTTGTAGGAGTAAATGATGAATAAATTAATGATACGTGTGGCGGCGCTGTTTTTTCTGCTGATGGTGTCTCAATCTGTATATGCAAGAGGCTGGGTGGGTGCAAGATCACCTTGTGCAAAAGGAGGTCACGAGGTCAGTCCGGGGTCGGGGATGGGGATGGATTGTGAATGGAGACACTCTGCCGGTGCTTATTATGGTGTTAACCAGCGTGTTGAGATAAGACCGAATATGTTTACCGAGGGTGATGATCAGGCTTATGTGCCGCTTTCCGGCCTGTTTGAATTAAAAATGTACTGGTGTCCCTTACCGGAGAATATGGATACCTGCAGCAGAGCAAACGGGACATTATTGTTATCGGGTGGTGTGGTTAAGCTGAACTCTTCTATCCCATTGAAAAAACAGGATATTGTTAAGCGGTTTGCCGGTAACAGATCGCCATCAGCAGGCGGGTATTGTATTACACTCAGTGACGTTAATACCGGTTATGAATACAGAGGTAATCTGGGTTACGGGCCTGACGGCCGGGGTATATTTTGCGGGGATGTGTATAAATTACCTATGGAACCCCCGAAATGCCTCCTGAATAATGGCGCTGATCTGGATGTCCTGCTGGGTAAACTGGAACGGAATAATATTGCGGTAAAAGCCGGTTCATCTGTTCAGTCTGTTTCCAAAGATATTTCAATAAACTGCAGCGGAAGTATGGCTTACAACGCCAATATGGAATTGAAGTATACCCCGCTCATCGTCGGTGGTGAGGAAATCATCAGCACGACAACGAAGGGGCTGGGAATAGCTGTTATCTATAGCGGTAATGTTGTCAGGCCGGGGAAAAGCTATCCGCTGAGTTATCAGCCGGGTATTCATACCCTGAAGCTGGGTTTTGAAGCAGTGCGTGACCCGGCTGTTGCGGCGACAGACCTGAAAACCGGGGATTTTACGGCGAATGCTGTTTTGGTTTTCACGGAGCAGTAATCACAATTTAATACTGCGGAACCGGGCCACATTACTGGCGGTATATAACACGGTGTGCTGAATATTACGGTGACCGAGATAATCCTGAATTAACCGGGTGTCTGTTCCTCTGTCCGCTAATGCATAACCGCAGGCATGGCGCAGCATATGAGGATGTGCCGCAATATTCAGATCGGCGGACAATCCGCTGTCGCGGATAATCCTGAATATCTGCTGGCGGGATAACCGCCCGCCTTTACGGGAAAGAAAAAGCCAGGGTTCGGCATAATGTACAGATGTATTCCGTTGTTCCAGCCACTGTATCAGTAATTGATATTCAAGGGACTGTAAGGGCTGATTGGTGCTTAATCCGTTTTTCAGCCGGGTAATATGAATGGTTTTTTCATCCATATTAACATCACTGAGCATTAATCCGGTCAGTTCACTGGCCCGTAATCCGTGACTGAAACAAACGGCAATCAGACATTGATTACGAATATGGTTAATTGAGTCAGGTAATGATGCTATTAAGGAATGAACCTCCTGTTCACTCAGGTGTTTTCGTTCTTTCATGGAATATTCGGTATGGTTATTAAGGTCAGGTTTTATTATTTATCTGACGTTATCACAAAATAAACAGATATCCTATTTCGTATTGTTATGGAACTGATGTTGTTAATGAGTGAAATTGATCAATTATTGCTGATTTATCTGATGGTAATAACATTTTTTGTTATCTGACTTTCATTTTATTGTTGTGTATTGTGTTTTTTATTGCTTTTTTCCTTTGTTTTAACCGGAATTATCTGGCTATTGATAGGTGTTTTTTTTATTTTTACTGGTGAGATAAATTTAAATTTATTCAGGTGGTAAATTTAAATTTATTTGTATTTTCTTCCCGAATGTATTTCCGGGAAATGTTATTTCTGAAGGTAATAAATATGACAGATATTCTATATGATTCCGATATGGCATCGGTAAACCGTGCTGTCGGTGACCGGCTTTTTTGCAGACGAAAAGCGCTGGGTTATTCCGGACAGCAGATTGCTGCCTGTCTGGGGATCAGTCAGCAGCAATTATCCCGTTATGAACGGGGGCAAAGCCGGATTAATGTCGGCCTGCTGGTCAGGGCAGCAGATATTTTAAAGACACCGGTCGGCTGGTTTTTTGCCGGGTGTCAGGACAACGCTTTATATGAAGAAAGTCTCAGTGTTCAGTCTGATATTTATACAGCGGCATCAGTGACATCAAAATCAGAATATCTCAACTGAGAGAAAGCGGCTCCGCCGGTATTGCGGAGCCTCAGATTGTTGGCAAAGTCCGGGAAAAAACAGGCCGGGATTTTGTCAGCAATCTTATATCAGAACATCAGCTCTTTTTCACAAACTCAGATTTCAGTTTCATCTGACCAAAGCCATCGATTTTACAATCAATATTGTGGTCACCTTCCACTAAACGGATCCCTTTGACTTTTGTGCCGATTTTCAGCATGGATGAGCTGCCTTTGACTTTCAGGTCTTTGATGACTGTCACGGCATCGCCGTCCGCCAGTAAATTGCCGTTGGCATCTTTGACGATCAGTTCGTCGCTTTCCGCTGCCGGTTCGGCATCATTCCATTCGTGGGCACATTCAGGGCACACATACATTGCACCGTCTTCATAGGTGTATTCAGAATTACATTTCGGACATGAAGGTAATGACATAATGAGACTCTCAGATTTTCACAATGGGGAGCAGCAAATTGTCACACGATGGGGTGATATTTGCCCGTGGTTATGTGCACTGTCTTCAGTGCGGCCGCCAGTATAGCGGGATCGGCACCTTTTTGCAGCTTTTACCGGATAAAGAGTGTGGTTATCGCCTTTTCCGGCTCCCGGACAATAAACAGGTAAATAACGCAATAACAGCCTCCGGTTTCCTGAAAAATCCGCCAGTGCTGATAATCACCGGAGTTTATCTTTTTTTTCGGAATAAGTACTCAGGGGGAGTACATAATTACGCAGCGGACTCTTATATATTGAAACTGCATTATTTTAATAACCGGTTTCTGACTTCTTTATTTATTTGTCTGTGGCACATCAGGAGTGAAATATGCGTAACGTTGTCCGTTCTTTATTATTGTCTGCGGCGCTCGTGGCCGGGTCGTTAAATACCGCCTTTGCCGATCCGCATTTAAATTTTGCCTGGCCGGTGAATGTGGGGCCGCTGAATCCGCATCAGTACGCGCCGAATCAGATGGCCGGACAAACCATGGTGTATGAGCCGCTGGTCCGTTATATGAATGACGGAACCGTAAAGCCCTGGCTGGCGGAATCATGGACAGTTTCGGATGACGGTAAAACCTATATTTTCACATTACGTGAAGATGTGAAGTTCTCCAACGGCGAAAAATTTGATGCCGCTGCGGCCAAAGCAAACTTTGATGCCATTCTGGCAAACCGCGAGCGTCACGCCTGGCTTGAACTGGCTAATCAGATTACGGCGGTTGAGGATATCGCGCCGAATCAGTTAAAAATCACCCTGAAAGATGCTTATTATCCTATTCTGCAGGAGCTGGCGCTGCCGCGTCCGTTCCGCTTTATTGCACCGTCACAGTTTAAAGACGGCGGCACCAAAGACGGTATTATTAAACCGATCGGCACCGGTCCGTGGATATTAACGGAATCCCGTCTGAGTGAGAAAGATGAATTTGTCCGCAACGAATCGTACTGGGGTAAAAAACCGGTTTATGAATCCGTTACGTTTAAAGTAATTCCTGACCCGAATACCCGCGCCGTGGCATTTGAAGCCGGTGAGGTGGATTTATTATATGGCACGGACGGTATTATTTATCCGGACACCTATCAGCGCTTTAAAAATATGCCGGGCTATACCACCAAACTCTCTGCACCTCTGGAATCACTGGTGCTGGCTATCAATACCAAAACCGGGCCGACCCGTGATTTAGCTGTGCGTAGAGCCATTAATCACGCGGTTGATAAAGATAAAATGATTGAAAAGGTGCTGTATGGCACACAATTAAAAGCTGACACCCTTTTCTCAGAAAATGTGCCGTATGCAGACGCCGGCTTAACACCGTATGCCTATAACGTTGAGGAAGCGAAATCGCTGCTGGAAAACGCCGGCTGGAAAGCGAAAACCGAAAACGGTATCCGTGAGAAAGATGGCGAGCCGCTGGTGGTGGAGCTGAATTTTGTCGGTACCGATGCGGTGGCGAAGTCGATTTCTGAAGTGGTTCAGGCCGATCTGCGCCGCGCCGGGATTGATGTGAAGCTGGTCGGAGAGGAGGAAAGCAGTATCTACTCACGTCAGAAAGACGGCCGCTTCGGGATGATTTTCAACGGCACCTGGGGTGCGCCGTTTGACCCGCACGCATTTGTCAGCTCCATGCGTATTCCGTCCCATGCCGATTATCAGGCACAACAGGGGCTGGCGGATAAAGCAGAGATCGATGCCAAAATCACACAGGTGCTGACCACCACGGATGAAAAACAGCGCCGCGCGCTGTATCACGATATCCTGACCCGTCTGCACGAAGAAGCCGTTTATCTGCCGCTGACCTACATCACTGCCATTGCGGTGGCAAAACCGGAAATCGGCGATGTACCGTTCAGCGCGATGTCAAATGAGATCCCGTTTGATCAGCTGACACCGGCTGCGAAGTAACAGGTCCGCGATTATGATGCGATTTATTTTCCGGCGGGTGCTGCTGCTGATTCCGATGCTGCTCGGCACCTCGCTGTTTATCTTTCTGATCCTGCGCCTGGGGCCGTCTGACCCCGCGCTGGATTATCTGCGGCTCTCCAAAATTCCGCCGACCCCGCAGGCGGTGGAAAGCGCCCGTGAGCTTCTCGGTCTCGATAAGCCGATCATGACCCAGTATTTTCACTGGCTGTCTGACGCGCTGCATCTGGATTTTGGTATCTCTTATGCCACACAGAAACCGGTGCTGCCGGATCTGCTCTATTTCCTGCCCGCCACACTGCAACTGGCGGGGCTGGCACTGGCGCTGACTATTATTCTGTCTGTGCCGATGGGGATGCTGGCGGCGCGTTACCGCGAAAAATGGCCGGATCAGCTGGTGCGGGTGATTGCGTTTATCGGGGTTTCCATGCCGAATTTCTGGCTGGGGTTCCTGCTGATCCTGCTCTTTTCGATTCACCTCGGCTGGCTGCCGCCGATGGGTAAAGGGGAAGCAAAACACCTGATCATGCCGGTCATTGCTATCTCGCTGATGTCACTGGCGATTAATGCCCGGTTGCTGCGGGCAAGCATGCTTGAGGTGGCCGGGCAGCGCCATGTCCGTTATGCGCGGCTGCGCGGGTTATCTGAAATGACAGTGGAGCGCTCACATATTCTGCGAAACGCCTGGCTGCCGGTGATCACGGCTATCGGTATGCATATCGGGGAACTGCTCGGCGGCGCGCTGATTATCGAGAGTATTTTCAGCTGGCCGGGTGTGGGGCGCTATGCGGTCTCTGCCATTATGAACCGGGATTATCCGGTGATTCAGTGCTTTACCCTGCTGATGGTGGTGATTTTTGTCCTCTGTAACCTGGTTGTGGATATTATTTATGCGATTGCGGATCCCCGCATCCGCCTCTCTGCGGAGGGTATCGAATGAGCGATATGATACTGAAAGCCCCTTCCGCCTGGCGGACACTGAGCCGCAATCTTTTGTTGTGGTTTGCGCTGTTTGTGGTGGCACTGCTGGTGCTGGCCATGATTGCCGGGCCGTGGATCTCCCCGCATGATCCGGATCTGGTGGAGTTATCAAACCGGCTTCAGGAACCGGATAGTCAGTACTGGCTTGGTACTGACCATCTCGGGCGTGATATTTTTTCCCGTCTGATTGCCGGGGCGCGGATTTCTCTCGGTACTGTCGCTATCACGCTGGTGATTATTATGACGCTCGGACTGGTGATCGGCGGCATTGCCGGGTTTACCGGCGGACGGACGGATCAAATCATCATGCGGTTTACCGATGTGTTCCTGACATTCCCGACACTGGTACTGGCTCTGTTTTTAATCGGTATCCTCGGTACCGGGCTGACAAACGTGATTATCGCGATCGCATTGTCACACTGGGCGTGGTATGCGCGGATTGTCCGCGGGATCATCCTCTCGCTGCGCCACCGGGAATTTCTGCTGGCCGCACGTCTGAGCGGCGCCGGGAATGTGCGGATCTTTCTCCGGCATCTGTTTCCGGCCACCATTTCCCAGCTGATCGTGCTGGCGACTCTGGATATCGGCCACATGATGCTGCATGTCTCCGGGCTGTCATTCCTCGGGCTGGGCGTGGCGGCTCCCACCGCAGAGTGGGGCGTGATGATCAGTGATGCCCGCCAGTTTGTCCGGACATCACCGATGCTGATTTTCTGGCCTGGTTTAATTTTATTTTTCAGTGTGATGGCGTTTAACATCCTCGGGGATGCTCTGCGTGATCGTCTGGATCCGACACTGAGGGCCGGGACATGTCATTAAATCATTCTGTACTGGAGGTCAGCCATCTGTCGGCGGGGTATCTGCATAATAATCATGCCCATTTCCTGATTTCTGATCTGTCATTTTCACTGCGGCGCGGCGAAGTGCTGGCGCTGGTCGGCGCGAGCGGCTCCGGCAAATCCATGACCTGCTCTGCGCTGCTGGATGTACTGCCGCCGGGTGTGCAGAAAACACAGGGCACTATTTTGCTGGACGGACAGCCGGTCACCGGACAGGCCCTGCGCGGCAGGGAAGTGGCGTCGATTATGCAGAACCCGCGCAGTGCATTTAACCCGGTGCGGACCATGCATCAGCATATTACCGAAACACTGAAGGCCACCCGGCAGCCGCTGCATGATATTGATAAACGCATCCGTGATGTGCTGGCGGAAGTGGAACTGGGGGACAGTGAGCATATCCTGAAGCTCTATCCGTTTGAGATGAGCGGTGGCATGTTACAGCGGATGATGATCGCGATTGCGATCCTCAGCGACGCGCCGTTTCTGTTTGCTGATGAGCCGACTACCGATCTGGATCTGGTGGTGCAGATGAAAATTCTCGATTTGCTGGATCACGTAGTATCTGACCGGCAGACCGGGCTTTTGCTGATCACCCATGATATGGGTGTGGTGGCGCGTCTTGCCGATCAGGTGGCGGTGCTGTCAGACGGGAACATTATTGAAACCGGCCCGGTGGAGGATATTTTTGCCCGGCCGCGCTCACCGGTGACCCGCAATCTTATTTCTGCACATCTTTCATTGTATGATCTGGAGCTTTCCGCATGACATTGATCTCTGTTGAACACCTGAGCAAAAGCTACCAAAGCCATTCACTGATGGGAGCGGGAAAGCCGCGCTGTATTCTTGATGACATTTCCCTGACCCTGAATGAAGGGGAGACCGTTGCCCTGCTCGGACGCAGCGGCTGCGGAAAAAGCACGCTGGCGCGTCAGATCTGCGGGCTGGAATATCCGGAAAAAGGGGATGTTTTTTACCGCGGAATGCCGGTGCGCAAACTGGATAAAAAACAGCTGCGGCAGTTCCGTTCGGAGATCCAGATGGTCTTTCAGGATCCGCCGGGGGCGGTTGATCCGCGTTTTACCCCGGAGCAGATTATTGCCGAACCACTGAAATTGCTGACCTCACTGGATGAAACACAGCGCAAAGCCCGGACTGCGAAACTGCTGGATATGGTGGAACTGCCGCTGTCAGTACTCGGCAAACTGCCGTCGCAGATCAGCGGCGGACAGTTACAGCGCATCTGTATTGCACGGGCGCTGGCCCCGGATCCGCGTCTGATCATCCTGGATGAAGCGGTATCAAACCTGGATATTCATCTGCAGGCATCTCTGCTGACACTGCTCGGGCAGTTACAGAAAACGCAGGGGATTGCGTATCTGTTTGTCACACATGATCTGCGGCTGGTCAGCCGGTTTGCCGCACGCGTGGTGGTTATGGATGAGGGCAAAATTGCAGAAACATCGCCGCAGGGGGGTATTGAGCAACTGCGCCATCCGGCATCACTGGCACTGAAAAATGCAGTATTGCCGCCATTCCCGTCTTCCCACCGGCGAAAAATGGTATCCGTCTGATAAAAATAAAAAAAGCGCCGTGATATTAACAGGGCGCTTTTACTCATTATTTACGGTTTATACTTTACCGGAGCAACTGCATTTGGCGGCAGTCTCTTTGTGATGATGAACATCTGTGCCGCAACAGGCATCAATGGCTTTATTGATAATATCCGCCAGCTTATTGACGGTGGAAATAATTGAGGAAAGCTGTTCACACACATCGCGGCAGTCTGCATGTGAATGACCGTTATCCGGAATCACCGGCGGCGTCAGGCTGTCACAGAGAATTTCCTGTAATACCAGCAGGAAGTTCGCGATACCGGTGGTGTAGATATAAGAGCGCCCGCCGGTCTGCTCTGCTAACCGCTGATACTCCTTTGTCACTTTGTCTCTTTCCGCAATCGACGGGAAGCGATCAAGGTTTTCCGGGCGGTCATCCGGGGTTCCCTGATAGGTGTAAACTTTGACGCCGTGAAGTTGTGCGACACCAATCGCCTCACTGTTTTTCGTGATGGCGGCACTGGTCAGTGTTCCGCCGCCGCCTTCCATGCCTTCATCACCCAGTACAAAAATGGCGCGCCGGGCGCCGGGACGCCAGTCAAAATATTTACTGGCATCAATAACCGCGCGGCATAAATCCTCCTTATTCCCGGCATGGTCACGGCCATCAGCCTCTGTAAATGGTTTTCTGGCCTGTAAGTTTCCCTCGGATGCGCCTTTGCCAATCAGATAATCACTCACTGTCTGATCAAACTTTGTGCCGGTCCAGGTACCCTGAATGCCCAGGAAAGTCGCCCGCAGCTGAGACGGACAGCGGGCTGCCGCTTTCTCTATCGCTGCGTCTATTTCACGGCTCAGATCGGCGGACTCATCTGACATTGAGCCGCTGGTATCAATAATTACCACCAAATCCAGTGCGATATCACTGTTACCGCCCATGACCTGTACTACCGGGTCAATACCGGCTGCCGGTGCAGACAGATCCTGTGTGTTGAGATCCTGATTCATTGTTTTTCCTCTGTGTTTATTGCAGGTGTGTTTTCTGTGCAATTTGTTGCGCAGAGGGGCAGTATCTTTTTATTTCTCAGGGATGTATTTTCTAAAAAATAACAGAATCAGTTTATTTAGTGAGGGGGAGTCATGGCCCCGGTGACAGTGGCATGGCCGGGGCAGAAGGTGTGGTTATTTTTACAATAAAAAATCGGGTTTATTAATATTTTTATTTAAAAACAATAAATTATCTATGTCCAATAAAGTATGAACAGTATCTGATGAATCATATTGTTTTCTGAGTTCATTCAGAAAAACGATCAGTGAGATATCCAGTGCTGTGAGTATCCGGAACAGCAGGCTGACCGTCAGATTCCCTTTACCCAGCTCATAGCGGGAAACCTGTTGCTGACTGATTTCAAGTGTAAAGCCTAACTTCTCACCGCTTATTTTTTTCAGCTTACGAAATCTGTACAGCACCTCCCCGATATTTTTATTGAGTAAATCTGAATCTATGCATTGATATTTCTGCACCATTTATCTCCGTAGATTAAATCTGTCATAACAGGAATGGTTGTTATTCCCGGTAAATAATTACCGGTTGTGTTTTCTTGTCTTATTAACATGTCTGGTGTTTTTTTCAAAAAAATGAATTGTGTATCTAATGATTAAAATTAAATAACACATGTTATTTTTTGATGCAAATATAATCTTGGTATGTTATATTATTTTCATAAATTTACATATTTGGTATGTAGTTTAATCACTTTTATTTGACACAGCGCAAAATATAAAAAATCTCTCATGTTTTACATGAATTTTTTGTTGAAATTTTTTATTCGATCTTTTCGTGTCATTGTCTGACAAGACATGTTAAGCAAATCGTGAGCATAAAATGCGTTATTTTGTCTGTAATAATGGGCGTTTTTCAGTATATTTCGCCATCAGTATAATGTGACAATATTAAATTATTGCTTGTTTTACAGTTATTTGTATTGTTTTTATCACAGAGGGAGTGTGATGGCAGCGGTATTATTTAATTGTTAAATTTTATGCGGTCACGCGTTAAGAAAACAAACATCTGTAACAAAATTCTGTTTGTTTTGATTTCGATGCATTAAATTTTGTGTAAATTGCGATTAAGTGACTTTTCATGCTATT
>OJWG01000115.1_pt1 | contig 36006 bp, 32 predicted proteins | sample 1600401 | NCBI WGS metagenome assembly OJWG01 (sample SAMN04436829, study PRJEB24849) | human gut metagenome | biome: human gut; feature: NICU; material: stool | host: Homo sapiens | place: USA: Saint Louis, MO | collected 2011-07-21 | reverse complement strand
AAAATAGCAGTATTTGCATGACAATTGACACTCTAATAAACAATTATGATAATACTGCGGTATTCAAAGAATATTGCTCAGAATTATTATTAAATTATCCCAGCTTGAGCCTCACGGGATTATTTATTTAATAATATAAATAAAACAGATTATTATTAAATATTGACGAATATCCCTGATAAAGGAAATAACATGAAACTTCAGAAAGTATTACTCTCAGTAGTTCTGGGATCTTTATTTGCTGCGGGTACTGCTATGGCAGAAGATCCTGTGCAACCACCAGAAGTAAAAAGCGGTCTCGGTACCGTGCATTTTAAAGGCTTCATTAATAACGTGCCTTGCTCTATCGACAGTAAATTCCTGGATCAGACAGTGGATTTCGGTGAAATCAGCCGTAACGAACTGACTACCGGTACTTACCGTACAGATAGCAAAACATTCAATATCGAACTGAAAAACTGTGATACCACCACGTATAAAACTGCGCAGATTCAATTCACTGCACCAACAGTTGAACTGAAAGACGGTACTGCAACATCTAAATATGTTGGTCTGGGTTCAATCCAGAATGCCGGTATCGCACTGACAGACAGCGGCGGTAAAGCTATCGAACTGGGTTCACGTTTCCCTGCTGAAAAATACACCCTGAACGGTGGCCGTGATCAAATCACTCCGCTGAACTTTGCAGCGTATGTAAAAGGTAACCAGTCTGCAGTTGCCGGTGAACAGGCTACTACCGGTCACTTCGATACCCCGGTTAACTTCCAGATTTTCTATCAATAACAGGATAGTTACTGAAAGTTCTTTTTAATATATGCAGTGGTCTGCAAGGACAGCTCCCGCCACTGCATAATAGATTAGCGGTGGCTGGCATATCTCATGAAGCTCAGAACAACAATTAAAATATTTACAGCTTCTGTGGTTGCAGTTATTCAGATAAATACCGCATTTGCTGAAGAAGCCATTAACTTTAATACATCATTTTTAGACTCAGACAGTCAGGAAATTGATTTTTCAAAATTCAGCCGGGCTAATTATGTTATGCCGGGTACTTATCTTCTGGCAACTAAACTCAATAATAATGTTATTACCAGTGATGAGAATATCCTTTTTTATATCCCGGAATATGATCCTGAAATAACAGTCCCTGTATTACCCCTGAATTATTTGCACAACTTGCCATGAAAGAAGAGTGGCAGAATAAAGTCAGCTGGACAGCGCAGGATAAATTGCAGTGCCTTGATATCCGTACCATTCCTGATATGCAGGCAACGGGTGATATCGCGGATAATAAACTCAATATCCGGATCCCCCAGGCCTATATGGCCTACAGCGATCCGTCATGGGATCCGCCGGAGCGCTGGGATGACGGTATCGCCGGATTTTTATTCGACTATAACGCCACCGCCACGCACAGCAAATACCAGCCGGGCAGTGATAACGATAAAAGCAGCAAGACGGATGTAGTCAGCTACGGTGATACCGGCGTCAACCTCGGTGCATGGCGTGTGCGTGCGGAATGGCAGGCGACCGGCGGCGACAGCGCGGAGCACTCAAAACGCTGGCGCTGGAACCAGATCTACGCTTACCGGGCACTCCGGGATCTCAGCGCCCGTCTGATATTCGGTGAACAGTATCTGACCTCAGAACTGTTTGAAAGCTTCCGCTACATCGGCATGAGCATGGAAACCGATGAAAATATGTTCCCGCCGCTGCTGCGCGGTTATGCGCCGGAAGTTGCCGGGGTTGCCCGCACCAACGCCACCGTGATCATCCGCCGGGGTGAACGTATCATTTATCAGGAGCAGGTCAGTAAAGGACCGTTCCGTATCCGTGATATGAACTACATCGGTGACGGTACACTGAATGTCACCATTAAAGAGCAGGATGGCAGCGAACAGCATTTCACCATCGAAACATCCCGCCTGTCGATGCTGACCCGTCCCGGCCAGTTCCTGTTTAAACTGGCGGCCGGTAAACCGCTGTCAGACGATCACAAAACCGAAGGCCCGGAATTCGGTACAGGGAGTTTTTCCCGGGGGATGAGCAACAACACCACGCTGTTCGGCGGCGTACTGGCGGCGACGGATTACCAGAACGTGTCTTTCGGGATAGGCCGGGATATCGCACCATTCGGGGTATTTTCCGCGAAAGTCTCCTATTCCCGGGCAAACATGGGTGATTTTGCAGATAAACAAAATAAAACCGGCGGCTCTTACAGCATCACCTATTCCAAAGAATTCGATGCCATTAACAGTCAGCTGACCTTCGCCGGTTACCGCTTCTCGGAGCGGGATTACATGACCATGAACCAGTTTGTCGATCTGCGTTACCGCGGCGGTAATACCGACAACAGCAAAGAGATGTATAACATCATCTTTAACAAGGTGTTCCCGTCTCTGCGCATGAACGTCTATCTGAACTACAGTCATCAGACATTCTGGAATAAAGCGAGCATCAATAACTACAGCATGACCCTCTCCCGCAACTTTGACTGGGGAGAGAAAAAGAACCTCAGCATGAGTATGTCAGCCTACCGGACAGAATCGGATTCAACAAAAGATAACGGCGTCTACGCCAGCCTCTCTGTTCCGCTTGATGATAATAAAGGCATGTTCAGCTACAGCGGCAGTTACAATAAGAACTCTCACAGTAATAACGTTAACTATTACACTGATATTGATAATTCGAGTAACTATTCACTGTCTGCCGGTGAAGGCGACGGCAAAGTCAACCTCGCCGGTTTCTATACCAATGAAGGGGGGAATAACTACCTTTCACTGAGCGGAACCTATATTCAGGATAACGTTCTTACGGTATCCGGCCAGTCACGCGGCGGCTTTACCCTGACCCGTGAAGGCGCGGCATTCCACCGCAGCGGCAACAGTATGGCACCGCGCATTCTGGTGGATACCAGCGGAACATCAGATATTGATGTGCGCGGTACCGGCAAAGCAGTACGGACCAACGCCTTCGGGAAAGCGATTATCCCGACCGCGACGGCCTACTCACGCGGCCAGCTGTCTCTTGATCTCGATGCCATGCCGGATAATGCCGAAGCCCTGACATCCGTGCAGCAGGCAACACTGACCTCCGGTGCGATCGGTTACCGGAAATTTAATGTTGTCGAAGGCTATAAAATCATGGGTATTATTGCTATGAATGATAATACTCATCCGCCATTCGGCGCCTCTGTCATGAATGACAAAAATGCGGAGATCGGCATTGTGGCCGATAACGGATCGGCTTATCTGACCGGGATACAACCGGGCCAGAAGCTGACTGTAGCCTGGAACGGACAGACACAATGTACTGTCCGGATCCCGGAGATAAAGGATGATAACGTTCAGTTTAATATGCTGCTGCCATGCCGGTAAATCCGGCGGCACCGGTATGTATTTTACAGAATTAACAGATGAATCCGTAAGGAACCTTAACATGAGAAAAGTGACCACCTTATTCTGCGCCGCACTGACCACCCTGGCCGCCATTCCGGTAACCGCGGGAGCCGCCATCGCACTCGACAGAACCCGTGTTATTTATAACGAAGGTGATAAAGCTGTGCCGCTGACGGTCACCAATGAGCACCTCAGCAAACCGTATCTGGCGCAGTCCTGGATTGAGAACAGCACCGGACAGAAAATCACATCACCAGTATTTGTCACTCCGCCGGTGCAGCGGATTGAGCCTGACCGCAAAAGCCAGATTAAAGTGCAGCTCTCTCCGGAAGCCGCCTCATTACCGGCTGACCGCGAATCGGTCTTTTATCTGAACGTCCGTGAAATTCCGCCGGCCGTTGAGAAAAGCAACGTGCTGCAAATTGCCCTGCAAACCAAGATCAAACTGTTCTACCGCCCGAAAGCGATTCAGGTTCAGGAGCGGATGGAAAAAATCGCCGGTGCGGATGGCATCCGTCTGTCACAGAATGGTGGGCAGTACACCATTGAAAACACCACGCCGTATCATCTTTCAGTCACTCGTCTGGATGCCACCGGCGGAAAAGAAGTGAAATTTGAGCCGGTGATGGTATCACCAAAAGCCTCCGCGTCCTTCAGTGCTCCGGCGCTGGGTAATGCGCCGGTTGTTTATTACGTCAATGACTACGGTGATACCAAACCACTGAAATTCAGCTGTGCCGGCAGCAGCTGTACCGTGCAGTCAGACAGTAAATAATTAACAGGAGGAACCGCCGCTGACACTGACCATGCTTTTCCGTACCGGCTGCGCGGCACTGTTGTGCCTGCCGCTGATGGTCTCCGGCGGTTCTTACACCTATATCGATGTGTATGTCCGTGGGGAGATATTTATCGCGCCCTGCAAAATTAATCAGGGCAATAATATCCTGATTGATTTCAAAGATGTCACCACCACCCGGATAGACAATGATAATTACCGTGAAAAACTGGATTACCGGATCGAGTGTCAGGATAACCGCGCCCGTGCCATGAAGCTGTATATTACCGGCACCCCTTCCTCCGTCGATTCGCGTTATCTTTCCACCAGCGTCAGTGACCTTGCGGTGAAATTCCTGGCGGATAACAAACTGATGCCGCTGAATGAAAAGATGACCATTCAGTATCCGGTACAACCCGAAATCATGGTGATTCTGGCAAAAAAACCGGCGGTAAAACTGCCTGCCGGTGAATTCAATGCCACGGCCACCATCCATATCGATTATGAATAAGGAATTGTGATGCGACATTTAATCACAGCTCTGATGCTGTCCTGTCTTGCTCTGCCGGTGTATGCCGGTACAGGAGTAGCACACAGTTCCGCCAATATCCGGATCACCGGAAGGCTTCAGCCGCCGCCGCCCTGTAAAGTGAATAACAACGAGGAAATCCTGGTCGATTTTCAGCGCATCCAGATAAAAATGCTGGAAAAGTCAGATATCCGCAAAGATGTGGATATCCCCTTTGTCTGTGAGCAGGACTCAGAGAATTTCAAATATTTCCTCACCGTTGACGGGCCGCGGGCACAGTTCAATAACAAACTGGTGAAAACCAACCAGAATAACGTGGGCTTTAATATTGAACTCGCCGGGGTGAAACTGGATTTGGGCAAAGCGCAGCTGGTGAGCAGCCGCCATCTGACATTAACCATTGTGCTGACCAAAAACCCTAACGGGGACGTCACGCCCGGCTCCTTCAGCGGCACCGGCACTGTAACGATGGAGTATTTCTGATGAACCGCCCTGCTGATTTCAGTCTGTTATTCAGCGCCGCACTGATATTCTCCGCTGCCTTTATTCCGGCGGGACATGCCGCCGATAACCTGCGCGTGATCGGCGAACTGTACAATGACCCCTGCACGCTGCTGCCGGAAAATAAAGATCTGGTGGTGGATTTCAGTGATGTTTCACTGCCGGATTTGTATGAGGGGGTTGAGGTCCGCAAATCATTCTCTCTGATCCTGTCTGACTGCGATATCACGGATATGAACCGGTTTAAGATTAAATTCACCGGGACCCCGGATATGCCGTCCTATCTGGCGCTGGATCCGTCCAGTGACGCAGGCGGGTTTGCCATCGGCGTGCGGACAGATAATATTCCGCTGATCCCGCTGAATCAGTTTTCCAACACCATTACCATTGCCGGAAACGGTGAGAACAACATCCGTTTTACCGCTTTTTTGCAGGTTGATCCGAAAGCAAAAACCGGTAAAACCATTAAGTACGGCGCGTTTAATTCCACCGCGTTTCTGACTATCGACTATTTCTGAGGTCGGTATGACCAAGATCCTCCGTTATCTCACTGTGCTGACCACTCTCCTTTTATTTGTGCTGCCTGCACAGGCAACACTGTACAGCTATATTACCCGCTCTGAAGGTAAACCGGCAGATATCGATTATTACTACCGGATTACTGCCTGGACTCCGCCGCCGGCGGGCAGCGTGCATCCTTGTGTGAAAGTCGGTCTGACAAAAAAATGCTACGCCAATATTAATCACCGCCACACAAACGCAGACCGGGGTGGGGTATCCTCCCGTAATAACAGCGAATTTGAGGGGCGCTGCCGGAATATGAACCTGATGACACTGCCGGATGCCACAGCTGTTTATAACTATATTTATAATAACTGTTTCGGCGGACTGCCGTTTGAGGGGCAGACCAATCACAAAGGTGACGCTATCCGTAACGAATGTGTGACCCTCTTTTTAACCAGCAGCCCGACCGGTGGTAACGGTTATATGTATCCGGATTCTGTCTGTGGCGTAGCTCCCCCGCCGGGCGGAATTTGCAGTTTTACGGCTGACTATCCGAGCGCCATTCTCGATCATGGCCGGATACCGGATAATGAAATTAACGGCAATCAGGCCAGTCAGTATCTGAGAATGAAATGCAGCAAAGATGCCACTGTCCGGATCTACTCCGTGAGTGATACGGAATCCCGGCTGAGACTAAAAAACAATCTCTACAGCAGACTGACACTGAACGGCTATCCGCTGAACTCATCCGGCGGTGGTGTACCGGTTTATGTACGCGGGGATTATGAAGCAAACGCACTGCTGAAAAGCACACAACCACCGGGCCGGTGGAAGCCGGGCCTTTTATCGGTAATATATCCATTGTTATGACCATTGACTGATCGTCTTTACACGCCGGTATTCCCGTACCGGCGCTTTTCCTCCTGCCGCCCTTTTCGTGTAGAATAGCCGTACTTTTCACCACCACCGCAGGGCTTCCATGAAGAATGTCGATTATAAATCACTGAGATTGCTCGATCTTATTATCAAAGAACAGGGATTCGAGAAAGCCTCAGCGAAACTCTTTATTACACAATCGGCAGTTTCCCAGCGGGTAAAACAGCTGGAAAATCAGGTCGGTTCCCTGCTGCTGACACGCACCGTGCCGCCGAAACCGACCGAACTCGGGCAAAAGCTGCTGGGTCTGCTTTATCATGTTGATTTAATTGAGCATGATGCCTTTGATAATGAAAGCGGCAACCATGTGGTCACCATCCCTATCTCCATTAACGCCGACTCCCTCGCGACCTGGTTTTTATCCGCTATCAAGCCGATCCTGGATGACCGCGCCATTCGTCTGGATATTAAGGTGGATGATGAGAGCCGGACACTCGACTATCTGCTCAAAGGGGAAGCGGTCGGGGCAATCAGTATGCAGCCGCTGCCTGCTGTCGGCGGAACCTGTGATTATCTGGGGGCGATGGATTATATTTTTGTCTCGAGCCCGGCCTTTGCGGAAAAATATTTCAGCAAAGGAGTGACCAAAGAGACCCTGCTGCGGGCGCCGGTGGTGTCATTTAACCATTCGTCAGATATGCACCATATCTTTTTACAGGAGTATTTCCGTTTAACGCCGGGAAGCCTGAACAGCCATATAGTGCCGTCATCAGAGGCCTATATTCAGCTGGTACTGCAAAACTCCGCCTGCTGTATGATTGCGGAACATCAGATTAAACATGAGCTTGAATCCGGACGGATGATCAATCTGGTACCGGAACTGGTGCAGCAAAAACAGCTTTACTGGCATCGTTACCAGCCGGAATCCGGCACATTACAGCGGATTTCAGAGGCGATTATTAATAATGCCAAAGATTATCTGACCCAATCCCCGGTGACCGCCTGAGCGGCGGCCACCACAGGATCTGACGGGGTTACAGAGACTGCCCGGCTGAGCCGAACAGACGCATCCGTTCTTCCACCCGCTCCGCGACCGGCTGCAATCCTTTCATAATCACTTTGCGCGGATCGTTGATATCATGCGCGCCCTGCTGTTCAAACTGCTCTTTCACGGACAGGCACCACGCATACATATTTTCCGTATTAACGTTGATCTTCGCCGTACCGAGTGAAATGGCTTTCTTCATGTCCTCGTCTGAAATACCGGTTCCGCCGTGCAGTACCAGCGGTACTTTCACCAGCTGCGCGATATGCTGCATTTCCGCAAAACCGAGCTTCGCCTTGCCTTTATACAGCCCGTGAGTCGAGCCGAGCGCCGCCGCCAGGCAATCCACCCCGGTTTCTTCCACCAGCTTCTGACACTCCGCCGGGTCCGCATAAATGACGTGAGAATTCACAATACCGTCCTCGCTGCCCGCGATGGTGCCCAGCTCGGCTTCCACAGACACACCACGGCGGTGCGCGTAAGTCACCAGGCGTTTGGTGATTGCCAGGTTTTCGGCAAACGGCATCTGTGAACCGTCGAACATCACAGAACTGAAACCGGCTTTAATTGCCGCTTCACAGGCTTCATAAGACTGGCCGTGATCCAGATGCAGTGCCACCGGCACATCTATTTCCAGAAACTCCATCGCATTCACCACAATATCGTGAATACATTTCAGCCCGAGCATATGTTTTATGGTTCCGCCGGAGACACCTAAAATAACCGGGGAACGCAGTTGCTGTGCAACTTTTAATACCGTTCCGGTCCACTCCAGGTTATTAATATTAAACTGGCCGACGGCGTACTGGCGTGCAAATGCACGATTGAGCATATTCTCCATCGAAACTAACATCGGATTTCCCCTTGTTGGCGTATAACTGTAATTTAATCAAAAACCAGAATTAATCAAAATCAGAATTTAATCAAAATAGTGTTTCAGATTTCTTTCGTATTTATTCACCGCATTATGGACATCCGCCAAATCCGGCATTGATTCGCGCACCCCTTTTTTCTCAATTGAGATGGCTGCTGACAGACTGGCAAATAAAATAATATTCTCAATATGCCAGTTATAATGAACTCCGTACGTAAATGCGCCGTGGAATATATCACCGGCTCCTGTTGTATCAATCGCATTACAGATAAATGCCGGTGATATTGTCAGCATTCCGTTTTGCAGATACGCACAGCCTTTCTCACCCAGCGTAATAAATGCCTCACCCCGGGCCAGTTTATTCAGTTCCGTTAATGCCGTTTTTAACTGAATATCGGTGGTGAATTTATCAATCTCAATCAGATCACGGGCAAAGTTTTCACTGGCGACCAGATAATCGGTATATTTCGCCAGATTTAAATTGCTTTCCCGCAGTGACCCCGCGTCCATCACGACGCGGGCATCAGGCAGACGGGTCAGAATATATTCACTCAGCTCCGGTTCATGACCATCAATTAATACCGTGATGACTTCCCCTTTATCCTCCTGTGTCAGGCGGGTAATCAGCTCATCAATTTTCAGTTTCTCTTCAAATGTCATACGCGGCGGAGAGACCAGCTTGCGCGTAATAATTGTCCGGGAACCATTTAACTGATTAACTAATACAGATGCCAGCGGTGTGATCATTTCATCGTTAAAAATAACGTAATCGGTATTCACACCCACATCATGAAACTCATCAATAATTTTCTGACCGTAGATATCGTGGTTGAGGTGTCCGGTAAAATAAATATCCTCTCCCCACAATCCCAGTAACCATGCCGCATTGGCACAGGGTCCGCCGCCGCTTTCAATAAAATCACCGGAGAAATTTTTGGTATTCTCCTCCGGCCAGCGGTTAAGAAAGAAGAACTGGTCGAAGCAGGATAAACCGACAGAAATTACTGCCATAACAACTCCTTAAAACCTTTCGTCAGTATCATATTTACTTATGTGCGCGGTCTTTTTCCATTAATTCGTCATAGCTCAGGGTATCCCCCACCACTTTGACTGATTTAAAGGCAAACGGCGCCAGTAATGCCAGAACCAGAACAAAACAAATCAGGTAAATCGCAATCTGACCGAAGTGGGTAAAGGCTTCACCGATAACAATGCCCCACACCGCGAAGTCAAAGTCTGCAAAGGTACTGTTTTCAAAGCCCAGGTTGCCCAGCGCCGGTAACAGCATGGCCGGTAAGAATGCGAGGAAAATACCGCCGATAAAGGAGGCGATAATACAGCCCTTTTTGCCGCCCAGTTTGTCCGCAAATACACCGGATGTACCGCCGCAGAAGAAGTGCGGCACCATGCCCGGGATAATCAGCGCCATACCCAGACCACCCAGCATCAGCATGCCGACAAGGCCGCCGATAAAGGAGCTGATAAAACCGATTACCACCGCAGTCGGGCTGAAGGTAAAGAAGACAGCACAGTCAACCGCCGGAATCGAGTTTGGGATCAGTTTCTGGCTGATACCCTGGAACGCAGGTACCAGGTCACCCAGGATTAAACGCACACCGCTGTAGACAATCGCCACACCCACCGCGAACTGCAGACCGGTCAGGATGGAGAAGATCACCATATTCTGCTCAGTGATGGTGCTGATATAAGCGGAACCGGCAACGATGCTGCACACCAGATAAATCACGACCATCACAATACCGGTTGTTACTGTGGTATCGCGCAGGAAGCCCCATTTTTCGGAGATCTCAGTATCCGCAAATGAGTTTTCTGCTTTACCGACTTTCGCCGCAATCCAGGCAGACAGGTAATAACCGAGGGAACCAAAGTGCCCCATGGCAATACCGCCGTCTTCAGTAACGCGCTTGGTATAACGCTGTCCGATTGCCGGTGAAATAGCTGACCAGGCACCCAGCAGGAAACCGCCGATAATAACCATTTCCCAGCCTTTGAAATTCGCGGCCTGTAATACTGCCGAGAATAAACAGGCTAAAAAGAAAGAGTGGTGGCCGGTTAAAAAGATATATTTATATTTGGTGAAACGGGCAATCGCCAGGTTGAAAATAAAGCCGAGTAATAAAATACTCATTGTCTCCACACCCAGTAATTTCTGGGCAACAGAAACAATCGCTTCGTTATTCGGAATAACCCCCCGGATATTAAAACCGGCTTCAATAATACCACCAAGCGGATTCAGGTTTGCCACGATAACACCGGCACCTGCACTCAGCATTAAATAACCGAGGATCGGTTTTAATGTCCCGGTTAATAATTTATTGACCGGTGACCGTAATGCCAGTAACCCCACCAGGGAGATAATCCCCATAAGAAAGGCAGGCTGACTGAATATCTCAGTCAGGAATGAGAGAATATAAGCCATAATTTAATTCCTGTAAAAAGAATGAACTATCAGGATTGACTCAGTTTCAGTAAAGCGTCTTTAATATCTTCCGCAATTTTGGCTTTATGCACATAACTGCGGATCACGGCAACTTCACACTGCGGCGGAAATTGTGATGCCAGCTCTTTAATCGTGACATACAGATCCGCTTTCTCACCCACGGCATTCGCAAAATCCACTGAAGCCACATCGGCTTTTATGCCCATCTCCTCACAAATTTTCTTCACGTTATTGGCGGCCATTAATGAGCTGCCGATACCATTGCCGCACACTGTTCTTATTTTAATCATGCTGTCCTCTCTATCGACGTCCGGATAAACTGTAAAATCTGTTCTTTGTTATTCTCTTTTACAAACTCAGTAATATTATTTTCAATCAGATCAGCCACGGTCTGAATCAGATGAATATGGGTATCTGAATCTGTCGCGCTGATAGCAATAATGACATTGACCGGATCAAACTCCTCATGATGAAATACCAGCGGTGTGCCGGTCACCACCACGGAGAACGCGGTTTTTAATGCCCCTTTTTCCGGTCTCGCATGGGGCATCGCCACCCCGGTATCCAGCACAATCACCGGGCCGAACTCATGATATACGCGGATCATTTCCTCAATATAATCAGGGGTACATGCGCCTGATTTTTGCAGCAACTCACCGGCATAGCGGATGCCCTCTTCCGGAGATGCAAAATTCTGATTCAGGGATAACAGCCCGCTCTCAAAATGAATATCCAAAACCGAACTCCTGATGTGATTTTTTCTTATTTTAAAGATGGCTTATTTACGCCTAAATAAATAGCGACGAAGATCACATTCCGGTTTTAAGAATGTGAAGCGGATCTCGTTTGCCTGAAATAACGCTTTATCGTGTAAAGCAAAAAATAATCCAGTTAATTCATATAATTACTTTTTACTGATAATTTCGCTGTTTTTATTTTCCGGGCTGAATATGTGGCCTGAGTCATATTTTCACTGGTGAAAATAAGATGTTCATCACATTTTTGAGGGTGTTGAGTCGTCACTTTGCGGGGCGGATCAAATTGAGGGGCAAAATTGATTTATTTTTAACCGGTGATAAAAAAAGAAGCCCGGCAACACTGTTTTCTGTGCCGGGCTTTTGTGCTGTTTTTGCTGATAAACGGATAATTACTGCATCGTCACCCAGAACGTCCCGGCACCGCTGATCGCCGTAAACCGCTGATGGAATGACACCATTTCCGCCTGCGGATTCAGGTCACTGAATGCCTGCGGATGGAAAAATGCAGCCAGTGCTTCGGCGGCAAAAATATTCAGCGGGCTGTTGTAGAAATTATGGTAAACCGCCATCACGTGCTGTGATTTCACCGCCTCCAGTGAGGCTAATCCCTGGCGGTTCATCAGCGCATTCATCACTTTTTGCGCCGGTTCTGCCGGTGCGCCGTACCCGAGCGTGACCGCCTCTGAACGGCGGTTATACTGTTTCCAGTCCGCACCGGTCAGCACATAGAACTGCGGGTTGAGATGCAGAATATTTTCAATGCTGCTTTCCGCGCCGTTTGCCGGCATCGTGTCGCGCACCAGGTTATCACCACCCGCAATCTCCGCCAGTTCGCCGAATCCGGTACGTCCGTATAAACGGCAGCAGTCATTGCCGAATAACCCGGCATTGCTTTCAATCAGCACGGACGGTTTTTGCTCCGGCAGACGCTGACGCAGTGCGGCCAGTTTAAGCCGGTAGTATTCCGAGAACTCCGCGGCGCGCCCTTCGGTTTCAAACAGTGTGCCGATAAGCTGAATACTTTTCGGGGTGTTTTCTGTCATGTCACTGCGGAAATCGATAAAAATCACCGGAATACCCGCCGCTTCCAGTTGCGGCAGCAGGTTCGTACTTTTCATCAGCCCGTAGGAGGATTTGTGCATCAGTACCGCATCCGGCGACAGTGCCAACAGGTTTTCCGTTGTAAAAGTACCGTCTTTGCTTTTCGGCAGAACCGGTAACCGCGCCAGTTCCGGCGCGGCCTCCAGATATGCTGCTTCCAGATCCGGCGCATAATGCGCCAGGGTATCACTCCATCCGCTGAGAGAGGAAAAATGGGTTTTCCCCGCCGCAATATCCACCGCCAGAATGTCACGGGCATCCGCAAGAAACAGCCGCTTGACCGGCGTATTCACCGCTACGGACCGTCCCTGTAAATCGGTGACAATTTGCGTCTGAGCACGGGCTCCCATGCTCAGCAGCAGCGTCATCATTACTATGAATATACGCATAAAACGGGTCTCAGAATGTCACCAGGTAATTCAGTGCAAATGTGCGGCCGCGACCTTTATAGCTGTATAAGTCCGGTGCGCCGTACGCCGGGCTGTACAGGATAGGTGCGCGCTGTCCCCACACGGTGGTGTAATCTTTATCCAGCAGATTTTCGACCGCAAAGCTGACTTTACCGACCGGTAACTGATAGCTGCCGAGGAAATCGACGGTGTTATATCCGTCCAGTTTCTCCCCGTCCGCATCGGTCAGGCTGAAGGATTGCTGGCTTTGCAGACGCAGTGTCCAGTCTGACGGCTCCCAGGCCACATACGCGGTGACTTTTGACGGACTGGCAAACTTCACGCTCCATTTTTCCCACTGATCGCCCGCTTTGGTCTCGGATTTGATCAGGTTGAAATTAGTCCCGACACGCCAGTCAGTATCTGCGATCGCGTAATCCGCCGCCCCTTCCACACCGTAGATCCGGCGTTTGTCATCTTTCAGGAAGATAGTCATATCTTTCTTATTGATGTCGTAGCTGCTGTCAGACAGTGAATAGTACGCCGCCAGCTGGGTTTGCAGGCTGTCCCCGGTGTAACGCCAGCCCAGTTCGAAGGAGTTGACTTTGATACCTTTGACCCGCGTATCATTGATGTTCACACTGTTGAGCAGCGGATAATGACCACTGACCGGCGAACCGTAAGTGCCGGTACCGTAGAATTTGGCAATATCCGGGATTTCAAAGCCCTGGGAGAAATTAAACCAAGTCTGTTGTGTATCGCTCAGGTTGAGCAGCACCCCGGCATTAAATAACAGGTTGTTGTAATCCGTTTCCCCGCCCGGTACCGCATCCGCTGAAGTGGCTTTACCTTCCGCAATCAGCTGTTGCTGCTGATAACCGACAAAATCATCCACTTTGTTTTTCGTGTACTGATAACGCATACCGCCGCTCAGGGTCACCAGCGGGTTGATGTCATAACTGCTTTGCAGAAACGCCGCCATCGTGGTGGTGGTATAGCCCGGATAACGCCCGGTATTGTAGGCGGAATCCAGTGTCAGTCCGTTGCTTTCCTTCGCTTTCTGCAGATTAAAGAACTTCTGGTTGGCACTGAATTTTTCATGCTCGGCATCCGCGCCGTACGTCAGTGTCAGGTTATCCAGCGGCTTGCTGTTAAAGGTGACTTTACCGCCGTAGAAATCAGTTTTCTGCTCTGATGCGCTGATGCTGCTGACCACATAATCCGGCTTTTTACCGCCCAGCGCCGGGAACGGATAGAAGGTCTGGGTTTCACCACGGTAATACGCCTGCGCCACCAGATCCTGTCCCAGCAGGTCACTGTTGCTGTACTGCAGGTTCACCATATGGCGTTTGGTGCCGGGGATCCGGTCAGAATCCAGTTTGCCGCTGTTATGCGCAGTGTCTTTTCCCAGTACCGCCGCAAAATCTTTGCCCAGATCGATCCCGTGTTTGCCGTCAGATTCACTGTTGTAATACTGCGCCATCAGTTCCAGTGACTGATGGTCATCAATCGTCAGAGTTCCGGAGCCCATCACATCCAGGCGGTCAGAATACTGAAGCCCGGTCTGGGTGTTATCGATCAGGATTTCGCGGCCTTTGCCGTCATACCAGCCGCCGTAACGCTGATAAGCTACAGATAAGCGTCCGTAAGCCTGATCATTACCGCCGCTGACCGCAGCAGCCACGTTTTCATCATGATCCGAACCGTTGCGGAACCCGCTTTTGCCGCCGATCTGAACCTCAACCTGTTTCTCTTCCTGACCTTTTTTGGTCACGATATTAATCAGACCACCGCTGCTGCCGCCACCGTACAGGGAGGTCGCACCGGAAATCACTTCAATATGATTGATATTGAACGGATCAATCGAATCCAGCTGGCGGCTGTCACTGCGTGATGAATTCAGGCGCACACCGTCCACCATCACAATCATAGAGCGCCCGCGCATATTCATGCCGTAGTTTGTCCGCCCCTGGCCGCTGACACTCATCCCCGGGATCAGCTGCGCCAGGATATCTTTCAGCTCTTTGCCGCCTTCCGCCTGCTGCGCGATATCCGCATTATCAATGACCCAGGTGGTCTGGGCCATTTCAGAAACTGTCCGGTAGCTGCGCGAAGCAGAGACCACAATCGGTTCGCCGGAATCGGCAGAAGTTGCCGCCAGGACATCCGGTGTGATTAACAGGGTCAGGCAGGGTGTCAGAAGACAGAGAGAGCGGATGCGCATTGGTATCTTTCCTGTGGAGATCAAAAAAGTTCATTATCAGGTTGCTGATAATATTGACTGAGAATGATTATCACAAGAAGAAATATTCTCCGCTTGCTTTTTATATTTGATTTCCGGGGAGTGACTATTCACTGTGGTATAATCGGAACCGGATATCTTCCTCTTAACTCACTGATTTTCAGATAAGGAATCCCATGCGACCTGCGGATTATCTGCGGCTTACCCTGCTGGCGGCCATCTGGGGTGCCAGCTTTCTTTTTATGCGGGTGGCCTCCCCGCAGTTCGGCGCGGTTAACACGGCCTTTCTGCGTGTCTTTTTCGGCTGTGCCGGACTTCTGGTGATCCTCCTTATCATGCGCCGCACCTTCCGGTTTGACGGAAAATTAAAACCGGCATTATTACTGGGCGTAATTAACTCCGGCATTCCCTTTTTTATGTACTGTCTGGCCGCGCAGTGGCTGCCGGCCGGTTACTCCGCCATTCTCAACGCCACCACGCCGCTGATGGGGGCGCTGATCGGCTTTGCTTTCTTTGCCGAAACCCTGACCGCCCGCAAATGGCTGGGGGTGATGATGGGACTGGCCGGGATTGTGGTGATCACCACGGTCGGGGAAAGTCAGTCTTCCGCCCATTTATTATGGGGCGTAGCCGCCTGTCTGCTTGCCACCGCCTGTTACGGGCTGGCGGGATTCCTGACGCGGCGCTGGATCAGTGAAAAAGGCGGTCTGGATGCCCGTCTGGTTGCGTTCGGCAGCCAGCTCGGTGCCACGCTGTTCCTGCTGCCGTTTTTCGGCTTCAGTGTCACGACCGGCCCGGCGGTTAACTGGGCACAGCCGATGGTCTGGGGCAGTGTGATTGCGGTGGGGCTGCTCTGTACGGCAGTGGCTTATATTCTCTATTTCCGCCTGATTGCTGATATCGGCCCGATGCGCTCACTGACAGTGACCTTTCTGATCCCGCCGTTCGGTATTTTGTGGGGTTATCTTGTGCTTGATGAGACACTCAGCCCGAATTTCTTCCTCGGTGCGCTGATTGTCTGTGTGGCAGTCTGGCTGCTGGTCAGCCGGGGCAAACAGCCCGCAGCGGTAAAATAATTCACCGGGCGGCATCCGCCCGGATGCCGCCGTTTTGCCGGGATAACTTACACCGGCTCTGCCAGTCTCAGTATCACCGTATCCAGCAGTACCTGCGCGCCGCGTATCAGATCAGCATCTTCGGTATATTCAGCCGGGTTATGGCTGATTCCGTTCTTACTCGGCACAAAAATCATCGCTGCCGGCGCTATCCGCGCAATCATCTGCGCATCATGTCCGGCACCAGACGGCATACGACGGTATGCACTCCCGGCGGCTCTGGCCGCATTCTCCACACAGCTGACCAGGGTTTTATCAAACACCACCGGCTGAAAACGCGCCAACTGACGGGCTGAGACCGTAACCCCTTCCTGCTCTGATAACACCGCCAGATAATCGCGGATCTGCCCTTCCGCCCATTGCAGGCGCTCTTCGTCCGGGTCCCGCATATCAATGGTGAACGTTGCCGAGCCCGGGATCACGTTAACCGCATTCGGCTCAAAAGCAATCGTCCCCACCGTGGTTAATGTGGCCCCGTTTTTCTGAGAAATGCCTTCGCGCAGAAAGGTGATCAGCTTCGCTGCCGCATATCCGGCATCATGACGCAGCCGTGTCGGCGTGGTTCCGGCATGGTTTGCCGTGCCGGTGATGGTGATTTTCTGCCACGAGATACCCTGTAAGCTCTCCACCACCCCGATCTGTAATCCTTCCGCCTCCAGCACCGGTCCCTGCTCAATATGCAGTTCCAGATACTCATGCGGCACAATGCTGCCCGGCACCATACTGCCCGCATAACCGGCGCGTTCCAGCTCATCACGCAGCACTGCACCGTCAGTAGCCACCGCATTCAGGGCATCCTCCAGCGGATAACCGCCCGCATACACCAGCGAGCCCATCATATCCGGATGAAAACGCACACCTTCTTCGTTAGTGAATGCCGCCACCGTGATCGGACGGGACGGCAGCACACCAGCTTCCCGAAATGCGCGGACAACCGCCAGGCCGCTGAGCACGCCGTAGCAGCCATCCAGTGCCCCGGCGTTAATCACCGTATCGATATGTGACCCTATCATCAGCGGCGCGGTATCGCTGTTTCCGGAAACTGACGGCAGTGTGCCGAAAATGTTTCCGATCTGATCAATACGGATCACCAGATCCAGCGCTTTCATCCAGCTGACCACCAGGTCACGCCCCTGCTTTTCCGCATCGGTCAGCGCTGTCCGCGTCCGCCCGCCTTTTACCGGATCCGCCCCGGCATTTCCCAGTTCCTGCAAATGATTCAGTAAGGTCTTTCCGTCTATCTTCAGCCCACCGGATTTGTGATTCATGATCACCTCATTATTGTTATTGAATTACCAGTCCCGCGTTGCGATAAGCTCCTCCGGGTCCGCATCCTCAAAGCCGTATGCACGGGCAATCAGGTAAAAGGATTCGCCGATAGAATCCCGGGCAACGGTTTCAATCTCACTGCCTGCTTCATCAAACGCATCCTGCAAATCATTAAATTCCTCTGTCGCCTGCTGTGTCAGCACATACAGCGCCGCCAGGTCGTCCGGCGGATTGTTTTCCAGCACCTCACACAGACGCAGAAGAATCTCCTCTCCCTGCTTCACCAGATGGTCCGGGAAATAGCTGTCATCATACATATCGCCTAATAAACGGAGCTTCAGAACATCCGGATTGGTTACAGGCATTTTCATTCCCCCTGAAATAGTTACGCTAAGAACAAATTAATACAGAGAGACAACATATACCAGTTTCCGCGCCCGCCGGACATACCTGTTTTTCCGGCCTTCCTGTTTCCCGGAGCCCCGGGCAGTGATATAGTGCCGGGATAAAACCGGCGCACTGCCCGGCGGCTGTTTCCCGAACCGGAGATGATTTTGAAAAAACACCCAGAGGACGCCCCTTTCCGGCAGTCACCCGAGGATAATTGCAGATTCACTTTTATCGATCTTTTTGCCGGCATCGGCGGGATCCGCCTGCCCTTTCAGCAACAGGGCGGTCGTTGTGTGTTTACCTCTGAGTGGGATAAATTCGCCCAGCGCACCTATTTTGCCAATTTCGGTGAGATGCCTGACGGCGACATCACCAGGATCGCGGCAAAAGATATTCCGGATCACGATATTCTTCTCGGCGGTTTTCCGTGCCAGGCATTTTCACAGGCGGGGGCGCGTCAGGGGTTTAACGACACCCGCGGTACCATGTTCTTCGAAGTCCAGCGCATCATGACAGAAAAACGGCCGAAGGCATTTCTACTGGAGAACGTCAAACAGCTGCGCGGCCACGACGACGGCCGGACATTACAGACTATCCTCGATATTCTGCGCGGACAGTATGAACAGACTGTGCCGGATAATATTCCGCTGAGTGAAGAGACCCGCAGCGCGCTGTCGCAAAAACTGAACTATTGGGTTGATTTCCGCGTGCTGCGTGCTGCTGATTTTGGTATTCCGCAGAACCGCGAGCGTATTTTTATTATCGGTTTTGACCGCGACCAGTTTCCGGATGCGGACTTTGACACCTTATTTTCCTGGCCGGAACCGACTCATCAGCCTACCTGTCTCGGTGATATTCTCCAGAGCAAAAAAGCGCTGGCGGAAGATGCGGTGCGCTATAAAAAAGATCGTTTTACCATCTCCGATAAATTATGGGCCGGCCATCAGAAACGCAAAAGAGAACATAAAGCCAGAGGTAACGGCTTCGGATATTGCCTGTTTAATAAAAACAGCGAATATACCAATACCCTGAGCGCCCGCTATTATAAAGACGGTTCTGAGATCCTGATTGACCAGTCGCGGGACGGTAAAAACCCGCGCAAACTCACCCCGCGTGAATGTGCGAACCTCCAGGGTTTCCCGGAAAATTATATTACCGATGCCGTTTCCCAGGGGCAGATTTATAAACAGTTCGGCAATTCTGTCTGTATGACTGTTGTCGAAGCCATAGCTGAACAACTCACAGCGGCATTAGTGCGGGCCGGTGCAATACCGCCGGTAAAATAATCTTCCGGCGGTACGGCACATATTTTCCCGGCGAAATAGGGTAATCTGGGTTTATTCCTGAAATCAGCGGCTGAAAATCCGATGGATGTACATGACAAAGAAACCCGCTCCCGGAATATGCGCGCCATCCGCAACCGGGATACCAGGCCGGAGCATCATGTCAGAAAGCTGTTGCATCATAACGGCTTCCGTTTCCGGTTATATCCGGCAGATTTGCCCGGCAAACCCGATATATGGATGGCAAAATGGCGGACGGCTATCTTTATTCACGGCTGTTTCTGGCACATGCACGATTGTGACAAATTCCGGCTTCCCGCCACACGGACCGCATTCTGGCAAAAAAAATTATCAGAGAATAAAATCCGCGATGAAAAATATATCGCAGAACTGCACCGCATGGGGTTACGCACATTAATCATCTGGGAATGTGCCCTGACCGGGAAAACAAAATTATCTGACCCGATGCTGCTGACATTAATAAAAACCTGGCTGATAAGCAGTGCTGTTTCAGGCAGTATTACGGACTCCGGATTAACTATCACGCCAGGCTGATACCTTATGACACGCACCCAGCGCTTACTCACCTTATTACAGATCCTGAAAGAGAACCGTTATCCGGTCACGGCGGATTCCCTCGCCTCGCAATTACAAATCAGTGTGCGTTCCGTTTACCGGGATATTGAAACCCTGCGCTGCCAGGGTGCTGAAATTACCGGTGAAGCCGGTCTCGGTTATCAGATGAAATCCGGATTACTACTGCCGCCGATGATATTTGATGTCAATGAACTGGAAGCCTTAATTCTCGGGTTACGCTGGGTACAGAGTAATGCGGATGATGAGCTGAAAGCCTCCGCTGCCCGCGCGGCAAATAAAATCAACGCTGTGGTGGAACATGAATCCCGCGCCGTATTCAGTGACAGCACATTATTTGTGCCCGCCTCACAGCTGACACAGGTCGATAATATCATTGCTGGGGAATTGCGCCGCAGTCTGCGGGAAGAGCTGAAAATCAAACTGTGTTATCAGGATAAAGAGGCCCAGACCAGCAACCGGATTATCTGGCCGATTGCCATCGGTTATATGAAAGAGGTGCAGGTGCTGGCCGCCTGGTGTGAATTACGTCAGAGCTACCGGCACTTCCGGCTCGACAGAATTCAATCCTGTAAAATATTAACCGATAAACTGCCGTACCCGAAAAAATACCTGCTCGACCGCTGGCGTAAAGAAGTCCTCTGCATCCCTCCTGACAGATTCTGACACTCCCCTCACCTATGATGGTGCCTCAACACACTAAACAGGAGAGCATCATGAGCGGACTGACACTTTATACCAATGCAATGTCACGCGGGAATACCGTTGATTTATTTCTGAAAATTCTGGATGTACCGTATCAGCGCGTGGAACTGGATTATGGTGCGGATATGCATACCCCGGAATATCTGGCTATCAACCCGATGGGTAAAGTGCCGGCATTAACCGACGGCGACCGTGTTATCACTGAAACAGCCGCCATCTGCATGTATCTTGCCGATAAATTCATTGAAAAAGGCTTTGCACCGGCGGTTGATGCTCCGGAACGCGGCACCTATTACCGCTGGTTCCTGTTCACCGCCGGTCCGGTTGAAGCCGCTTTCACCGCCAAAGAAATGGGTCTGGTTCTGACAGAAGAAGAACAGAAAATGTCAGGGTTCGGCTCCTTTGACCGCGTAATGGCCTGCCTGGAAACCGGACTGGCTGATGCGGCACCGTATTTATGCGGTAACACCATGACCGCTGTTGATGTTTACATCGGCTATTTCCTGATGTTCCTGGCCAAACATGACTTAATTGCCATCTCTCCGGTCATGAAAGCGTATTTAGACAGCCTGACGTTAAACCCGGCATTTGCCGCGGCCTTCTCCGGAGAATAACAGCAACCCTCCCTGCCATAAGGCGGATGCAAAAATACAGCATCCGCCATTTCTGCACTTTCTTTTACCGTTTATCCGCAGTACAGTTTCCTCATTAATATCTTTACGGTAACTCACCCCGCAGAGGAAATAATGATAATGAGCATCCTGAAAATAATCGCATTCCCGGTTCTGCTTTTTATTTCGGTTTCCGGTTTTGCACAAACGGTTACCGCCTGGGGGGATACATTATCTGACGCAGAAGCCAAAATAGCCCATCAGGCAGAAAAAGCCGGTAGCGGATATCAGATAACCAGCGCCAGAGTCGGCTGGGTTACTTATGTTACAGCCACACTGACACCATTACCGGAAAATACACGCAATATTTCACCTGACGAAAACCAAACTCAGAATAATGCGTTACCACAAACGGAGAATACCCGTAACCACTGGCTGACAGAAAAATAAATATACCGGTAAATATCCTTTCAGGATGTAACTGTGACAGATGCGCTGCATCCCCGTTAAATAAATAAAAATAGCAGTAAAGATAAAAAACTGTTAAACAGATGCATTGTAATACTTACTGCCATCACATTACCACTTCATTATCCCCTTCAAAAACACGCATTTTAAACCACTCCAAAAACACAATAAAACCCACATTTTATTGTTATTAATCTGCCGGTAAAAATAATATTCCCCCGGGGAAAAAACACAGCGATAAATACGGATTTCAGGCCCTGAAAAGCATAAGAAACCGGATTCCGCTCCGCCACAGTAAGGAATGTTGCTGATTGCTATATAAAAAGCCAATAACGCCGGGAAAAACACGTCATACGGTAAACATCAGACAAATGATCTGCAAAATCTGAAAAGAAAAGTGTAAGTATTTGTGTGAAAAGTATCACACTTTTACGAGCGCGATCCGGAAAACCCGAACCATGATTTTCCCTTCTTTTCATTTCAGTCAAAATGACGGGGTACAATATAACGAATTGAATAAGATACAAAAAATAGAAAACAATAAACGCAATACAAGGATTTTTACTTACTCAGCCAATATGTAAAAGATCGCTAAAACCGATCAATAATCAATTGATGATAGTTTTTACCTATCATAAGTGAAATATCGATCGTTAATAACAATTTTTTATGTTTTCACATGTCTTGTATATTTCATTACCAGATGGTAATTATTTATACGCAGCAGACGGGTAACTGCAATTAATATTATTACATCCGAATTTGTAATAATTTATTACAGGATATTACGATTTTTGTTTTCGCGTTAATTAATATTTCTCCCTGCTTAATCAGCACCGCTGTCATATAAGTAAACACATCACACCTGAATCCTGTTACGGCCCGGGGAGTGGAATCTATTATGAAAAATAATCAGATATTACTGCATGATGTAGGCGCGCTGATCCGAAAGTTACGTAAAGAAAAAAGAATGAGCGGCGTTGATCTTGGCGCAGAACTGGGAATCAGTCAGCAACAGATTTCCCGCTATGAAAATGCCACGAGTGAAATATCGGTATCAACACTCATTAATATACTTGCTGTATTTAATATAACACCCGCTGAATTTTTTACCCGTATCTCTGATACGAAGCATGACTTTTTCAGCAAATACACCACCGGGAACTGGTAAATACCAGCCAATTAGTCCGTTAATTATTGTTGTTATGCATCAGGAAGATACATCCTGTTTCCTGCCTCACATCAATAATAATGATAATAAAAATATCTTATTTACATAATTTTTATGTGTTTTTGGAAAATAAAAATTATGAAAAGGAATGTTATGAATATTAATCTGTTTATCAGGGGATATCAGCGATCCCCTCATTCTGGCTATACCGCCCTCTCACTGCGGGGCTGGTTAGCGGCTGCCGGGCTTCTCAGCCTGAGTACTGCGGTCTGTTTACAGACAGCACAGGCTGCGGATATCGGCAGCCAGAGCGGCACAAATATTACGGTTAATGATGGTGACCGGATCACCGGTGACACCGGGGATGGATCCGGAAACCGCTATGGTGTCCTGAACTCCTATAACAACGGTGCCGGAACCATCAATCTCGGCAATAACGTGACTGTGAATGTGACAGATACGGACAAATACGCCAAAGGCGTGGTTATTCAGGGAAATAACAGTGTATTAAACGCCAATGGCTTATCCGTGAACGTAACCGGTAAAAGTGCTATCGGTGTTGACCTGTCCGGTAAAAAAGCAGAGGCCAATCTGGGAACCGGCAGCAGTGTCAAAGTGGAAGGAACCGGTAACGGCATGGCAAGCGGTGTCGTGGTCAGCAACGCCTCCACCCTGACCGCTGACCGTCTCTCTATTGAAACCAAAGGTAACAGCGGTACAGGCCTGTCTATCGCAGACTACGGCAGTAAGGTCAATCTGGGCAGCGGCAGTACGATTAAAACCAACGGTACCGGAAGCTATGGTATCCGTATCGACGGCCTGAACGGCACCGCATCCAATGGCCCCGCCTATTTTACTGCCACTAATCTGACTATCGATGCACAGGGTTCAAGTGCATACGGCATGAATATCCAGAGAAACTCCATTGTTGATCTGGGTACTGACAGCAAAATTATGACCAACGGCGATAACGCCCACGGTATCTGGAGCTTTGGTGACATCAAAGCAGATGCCCTGACAATTATCGCCCGCGGAAGCAATGCCAACGCGCTGGAAGTTCGCGGCGGAACCGCCAATATCGGTGCCGGCAGCCATATGTATTCTGAACTGGGCGGTGGTCTGGTCACCAACGGCTCAGGTACGACCATCAACTTTACCGGTACGGCGGATAACCGTAATACTATTTTCTCCGGTGGTTCTTACGGTGCGTCTGCTCAGTTTTCCGGTGCTAAAATCAACCTGGCAAACACCGATATTACGATTGACCGCAACGGAAGCCTGGGTCTGGGACTGTGGGCGCTGGGCGGCGGTGTCATGACCGGTGATAATATCTCGGTAACAGGTGCCGCAGGCACCCGTGGTGTCTATGCCATGACCAACAGCCAGATTGATCTGACCGGCGACCTGACCATTAATATGGCAACCGCAGATCAGATAGCCATTGCCACCCAGCACAATGACGGCTATGCCGCCAGCCGGATTAATGCAACGGGCAAAATGCTGATCAACGGCGGTATTCAGTCACGGGGCGGCCTGATCAATGTGGATATGGCTTCCGGCTCACAGTGGACCGGGAACGCTTACAGCGATAACGTCAACGGCGGCCTGCTGAATGTCACCATGGACAACAGCCGCTGGAATGTCACGGATGATTCCAACCTCGATAATCTGGTACTGAATAATACCACCGTCGATTTATCGCACAGATTGTCCGACACCGGTTACTCAACGCTGAGTATCGCCAACCTCAGCGGCAACGGCGCATTCACGCTGCGGACTGATATTGTCGGTGACGGTGATGGTGTCAACAACGCCGGTGACAAACTGGTGGTAACCGGTACCAGCGCCGGTGATTATTCATTAACAGTCTTAAACCGCGGCAGCCTGGCCACAACCGGGAATGAAATTCTGACCGTCGTGGAAACCGCAGACGGCGCAGCCAGCTTTACTTCAACGTCTGAAGTCGAGTTAGGCGGCTATCTGTATGACGTGCGCAAGAACGGCAATAACTGGGAACTGTACTCATCAGGTGCCTATATTCCGCCGCCGGTAGTCCCGGATCCTGATCCGGAACCAGAGCCGGAACCGGAAAAACCAAAACCACCGATCACCACCACAGCGGATGCAGGCGGTAACTTCCTGAACGTGGGCTATCTGATTAACTACGCAGAGACCCAGACACTGATGCAGCGCATGGGTGATCTGCGTCAGAACGGCGGGGATAATAATGCATGGCTGAGAGGCTTCGGCGGTAAATTCAACTCCTTTGCCGGCGGCAAAATGAGCGGATTTGACATGACCTACGGCGGTACACAGCTGGGATTTGATAAACGTATTTCACCGGACACACCGCTGTATATCGGTACCTTTGCGGGCTTAACCCAGGGCTCACCGGACTACCGCGGCGGGGACGGCACTGTCCGCTCATACCATCTGGGACTTTACACCACCTATATGGCGGATAACGGTTTCTATGTTGACGGTATTGCCAAGGTTTCCCGCCTGAAAAATAAATTCAGCGTGTCGGACAGCCAGAACAATAATGTCAGCGGCGACGGCAGCTCAACGGGGGTCAGTTTATCAGCGGAAGCAGGCCGGAAGTTCAGCCTGAACCAGACCGGTAATGGATTCTATATCGAACCGCAGGCACAGCTGACCTACAGCCATCAGGACTCAACCGGTATTCACGCCAGCAACGGCCTGAAAATCGACCTCGGCAGCTACGATTCCACCATCGGACGCGCTGGCACACTGATCGGCTATGAAACCACCACCGGTGACAGCCAGATCAACGTTTACCTGAAAACCGGTTTTGTCAGAGAGTTTCAGGGCAACACCGACTATAAACTGAACGGCTCCCGCGAAGCACACAGCTTCAAAGGAAACTGGTGGAACAACGGACTGGGCATCAGCGCAAATATCAGCAAAAAACATACCCTGTATGCAGAAGCTGACAGCTCAACCGGCAACCGGTTTGATCAGTACCAGATTAACGGCGGATACCGTTTCAGCTTTTAATCTGTGAGGTGCTGTAAGTAAAAAGACGAAGAGGGATCTTCGTCTTTTTTTGCTTTCAGGGAAATCTGGTTTACAGCAGATATCAATGCGGTAAATATAATCAATATTCTATTGAAATAGTTATAATTTTTGTAACAGCAAACGCGCTGAAAACATTGAAAATTTTCAATTTTTGAGTATGTTAAGGATGACAACGGGATAATAATCATCAGGGAGAAATAGTATTGGTCGATGCTATTTTTTCTGTCTATAAATACATTGATATCACAGTGATTTTTATCGCCTCCCTGCTCATCCTCTGGCTTTCATCCATCTCATCTGACCGGCTTTTACGTATTATATTGTTTCTGTTATCACTCCTGTTAATCACACCTTATATTTTTATGGCTGCTTATGTGGCGCTTATACTTTCGGTGAGTTTGATGTTTGTGTGAGTATAACCAGACGAAAACATCAGTCTTTTCCTCCTATTAACGTGACACCCTCCATTGAAATTCACCGGTTTTACGAGCATGATCGCAGTTATATAAATATGTTACCCGGTTCATTCTTATCATGATATCTCCCGAAACACTGCAATCCGCCATCGCCAGCATTTCAGTGTGGCGCCAGGGTGACATATGCGCACCCCATAAGCCATTACTGCTGTTGTATGTGCTTTCGCAGTATAAGGCGGGGCATCCGCGCCTGTTCAATTATGGCCGGGAAATCCACGAACCACTGACCCGCCTGCTGAGAGAGTTTGGACCCAAGCGACGCACTGATTACCCTAATATGCCTTTCTGGCGGCTCAGGAGTGATGGTTTCTGGGAAATCACCGATGCGGAAGGTTGTAAACACCGCCGGGGTAACACACAGCCGACAAAGAAAGAGTTGATTGATAATCACGTATCAGGCGGTTTTGATGAAGCCGCTTACCGGCAATTACGTGAACACCCGGAATTAATTGATAAACTGGCCCAGCAAATTCTGACAAACCGTTTTCCGGAAAGTATTCAGCGGATCCTTGCCAACCAACTTGGCCTGGATTTTGTTGACCGGACAAAAAACCGCGACCCGCATTTCAGAGACATCATACTGCGCGCCTATCACTCCCGCTGCGCTTTCTGCGGCTATGACCTCCGCCTGGATGGTGCGCTGGTGGGTATTGAAGCCGCGCATATCCATTGGAAAGCCTACGGCGGCCCGTGTGTGGTACACAATGGCCTGGCATTGTGTTCTCTTCACCACGATGCATTTGATATGGGCGCATTCGGATTAGATGAAGATCTGACTATCCGCATTTCCGCCGGTGTCAGCCGCAGCCCAGTCATCGACAATCTGTTCTGGCAGCGAAACGGCCAGTTATTGCACCTTCCTCATGATGAATCCTTATGGCCGGCAGAACAATACATCGGCTGGCATCGTAAGCAGGTGTTTAAGGTGTGAGGATATGGCGTTTTCTGACCTCTCTCCTTTCTTCAGTCGAGGGGGAACTGAGTCAGGTCAAAAGTGAAGAGATCACTGAAAGCTCAAGAACCGCTAATAGAATGCCTTTTGGTAAGAAAATGGAGAGTTGTAAACTTGAGAAGATCAAAGAACGTTATGTATTGTTTGGTTGATAGTTAAACTTATTTAATACAGCTAGTTACGTGACTGAATATTACCCCATACACCTATATATTTCCTTATTTTCACGACTACCATAATCCAACAATCCAACAATCCAACAACCCAACAATCCAACAATCCAACAATCCAATTTTATATAGTTTATCATTAACCAAGAAGACAAATAGCATATACAGCAACCTGATAATTAAGTTATTTTTATGAGCTATGTTACAGATTGATTAGTATAGATAATGTAATATCGAAGCTATCCTGTATCTTTCTGTTCTTAGTTATTTTTGGTATTTACTTGCTAAATCTGAGGAAATCAAGCGTAAAACAGGATAAAAATATCTAGTTTAGTTTCTTTAACATACACATTTTCAATTATTAGTTCGATAAAACAAAAGCTATGGATGTTTTAAGAGGTATAAATGATCCTAACTGATAATGAAACAAAAGTTGATCTTCTTAATAACGAAGCAATCGCTAGTACGATTATAGAATTATTGCGCTCTCGACCTAACCACCCAATCACTATTGGTGTTCATGGTGATTGGGGAGCAGGTAAATCCAGTGTACTAGAAATGATCGAGTCAGGCTTGAATGATACAGAGGAAGTATTGTGCCTCAAATTCAATGGCTGGAGATTTCAGGGCTTCGAAGATGCAAAAATTGCATTAATTGAAGGTATTGTATCAGGCCTAGTAGAAAAACGTCCTACATTAACAAAAGCTGCTGGAATTGTTAAAGATATATTCCATCGCATTGATTGGTTAAAGCTTGCTAAGCGCGCTGGTGGCCTGGCAGTCTCTGCTTTTACTGGAATTCCAACGGCTGATCAAATCAAGTCTTTAGTAGGCTCACTTCAATCCATGGCAAGTGATCCTGGGAAGTTTGCTACACAAGAAAACCTTTTGGCTGCCATCAATGAGATACAAGGGGCCTTGAAGCCCAGTGAAGCAAGGAATGTTCCTGAAGAAGTAGAAGCTTTCCGAAAAGCTTTTGATACCCTACTCAAGGAAGCGGGAGTTACTCAGCTTATTGTTCTTGTTGATGATCTTGACCGTTGTTTACCAGACACAGCCATTGAAACCCTTGAGGCTATCCGACTATTTGTCTTCACAGCACAGACTGCGTTTGTTGTCGCAGCGGATGAAGCAATGATCGAATATTCGGTGCGAAAACATTTCCCTGATTTACCAGACAGTACAGGTCCGAGGGATTACGCCCGTAATTACCTAGAAAAACTCATACAGGTGCCATTCCGTATACCTGCTCTTGGGGAAACGGAAACTCGAATCTATGTAACATTACTATTGGCAGGAATAGATCTCGGGGAAGATAGTCCCGATTATATAAAGCTTATAGATGCAGCCAGAGCACAACTAAAACGTCCATGGATGAGTGGTGGCCTGAATGCAGCAATTTTCCGGAGTGCATTAGGTAATAGTGCAGATAAAGCGAATAATGCGCTTGTTTTAAGTGATCAAATTGCACCTATTCTTGCTAGTGGAACCAAGGGGAATCCGCGACAAATAAAACGCTTTCTCAATACGCTACTTTTACGTGAACGTACAGCAATCGCTAGAGGGTTTGGTGAAGATATCAAACTTCCTATTCTTGCAAAATTAATGCTTGCTGAACGATTTATCCCAAAACTTTTCGAACAAATTGCCTATGTAGCCGCGACTAATCCCAAAGGTCAATGTGAAGAGATTGAAAAACTTGAAGAAAATTTAAAAATTGTAATTCCAATTGATAATTCCAACATTGATGATAAAACCAAGGTGGCATCATTAGGCGCACCTTCCCTCTCAGAAGCCACAGTACTTACTGAATGGAAAGAAACTCATGAGATACGCGAATGGGCTCTGTTAACACCATATCTAGCAGGTGTCGATTTACGACCATACCTCTTCGTGACCAAGGATAAGAAGGATTATTTTGGACCAGTATCAATCTTAGGACATTTATCCACAGTGGTCGATAAACTGTTAGGTGGCAAGATGGTTGTACAAGGACTTGAGGCAGAGTTGAAGCAACTAGCTCAACCAGAGGCGGATAAGGTATTTGAGGCCTTACGTAGTAAGATCGTAAGTGCTGGAGACTTTAGTGTAAAACCAGAGGGCATAGATGGTCTCATCGTACTGGTAAAATCCCAACCCTGTTTGCAGAGCCCTCTATTAGATTTTTTGGAATCATTACCTAAAGATAAATGCGGGGCTTGGGTGGTTGGTGGGTGGCAAGCCGCAATTAAAGATTCAGAGTCCAAGTCACGTTTAGCTGCTCTACTGAAAGCATGGAGTAAAGTTACAAATAATCAGCTTTTAAAAATTGCGGCAGAAAAAACGCTTAATCAACCTAAAGGAGGTCGTTAATGGGTACTTCAACAACATATGGTGGCCCTAGAGGTGATACCCCATTAATTCCATCTTGGTTAGATAATACTGCAGGTACAGGACCTAGCCCTGCTCAAGACGGAGCGGATCCTCCTAATCCTAATGATTCACCAACTCCTCCAGATAAAACACCTATTCCTAAACCTGCCGATTCCAATAGGTTTTCTGGAGCTCGCGGTAATTTTACTAGGTTTGCTAGGTCTGGAGGGAGTGATCGAGCAAGCCTAGGCCGCGCAATTTCAAATTATGTATCAACCTCTTCAGGAGGAGCCCGCCAAGCAGCACAACGAATGGGGGCTTCAAGAGGGGCTGGAGCACGGCTACTTGGATTTCTTTCTGATGCCAATACGAGAGGAATACGCGAGGCCCTACATGAATTTAATTTAGAATCAATGGCTGGGCTTCCAATATCAGAAGTATTTGTTGCTTTAGCAGACCATATTTGTCCTGGTGCAGGTACCGTCGATGAAGGAATAGCAAGAGAAGCCTATATTGAAACAATCATTGATCTTGCTGGTGAAGGTTTAGCAAGCTTAGATTCTTTTACTCCCGAACAAATGGATACTGTTTTTGAACTCTATGCTACACACGCTATTGAAGCCAGAATTTGCAATGACATAGGTACTAAATTAGTAAGTATGCCTTCTAATGCTAAAATTGCACACCAAGTTGAAAAGCAATTACAAGACTTTATTCGAGGAGCAGTAAGTGATGCGCTTATAAAAGCACGTGAGGGTAAACCGAACATAACTAATGACCAAGCACTTGCGTTTGTTGATTCAGTATACGAATCAGCTTTTGCTATTTTGAAATCTTTAGGTGATGCGGAGGCTGATCAATGAAGCGACAATTACTAGTAGGTCTGTTTGGAGCTGATGACCAAATAGAAATATCCATGGGAAGTGATGAACAAAAAACATTTGTGCAACTTATTGAAGGAAAAAATCATTTAGCTCATGGTATTGGAAGCGCGTTATCCTGCTTGAATAAACTAGGAATTTATCCTTCTGAGATAGGCTTGGATCTACTCATTTTAGCAGCTCTTGTCCATGCTGCCGACACCCGAATTTCCCGTGAACAACAATCACAAGACTCTTGGACTAGAGAAATTCGCCTGGTGGTACCTGTTAGTGATCCAGAGAAATGGAATGCTACTACACCAATATTAAAGAAAATGTTGAACTTTTTGACTGGAGATTTATGGGAATTTGGGTTTAGAAATCGCCCCTTAAAATTCCAGTCTCTCGTTGAGCAAGGAGAGGGAAACCTTGTAGCACCTTCTTTTGATACACTTAGTCTATTTTCTGGGGGGCTTGATAGCCTTATTGGAGCGATTGATTTATTGCAAAATAACAATATACCACTATTGATCAGCCATTCAGGCGATGGAGCTGCAAGTAATGCACAGAATCAGTTATTTTCAAGTTTAAAAGATCACTACAAGGAAAATTCTTTTGCCCGTTTACGCGTAAATATGAATTTTAAAGAAGGATTAGTCAAGGGAGTCAGTTCAGATAAAAATACACGAGGAAGATCTTTCCTCTTCTTTACTTTAGGTGTATTTGCAGGGACAGGTTTTAGGCATCAATTTACACTTCGTGTCCCTGAAAATGGGCTGATCGCATTGAATGTACCTTTAGATCCTCTAAGGCTGGGCTCTAATAGCACTAGAACTACTCACCCTTATTACATGGCTCGTTGGAATGAATTATTACAAAGCTTAGACATTAATGGAAAAGTACTAAATCCATATTGGGATCAAACGAAAGGAGAGATGGTATCAAACTGTTTAGATAAAAATTTACTAAAACAATTGGCGCCCGATTCTTTATCATGTTCTTCACCTACAAAAGGGCGTTGGCAGGGGCTGGGAATTGAACATTGTGGTTATTGCCTTCCATGTATAATTAGACGGGCTGCATTAGAAACTGCACTCGGTAATGATACCACCCATTACACAGTTTTTGACTTACACTCGCGAGAATTAAATACTCTTAAAGCAGAAGGTGTTCAAATTAGATCGTTTCAATATGCGATTGAGAGACTAAAAAAACAACGAGTGCTTGCAAGTGTATTAATCCATAAACCCGGTTCTCTTGCGGATGAAACAAAAAATTTGGATCAACTTGCTAGTGTATACTACCGTGGTCTGATGGAAGTCAGTAAGCTAATAAATGGAGTACAAACTAGGCCAAAATGATGAAAAAAAGTAACAATACTAAATCAGGGTTAGTGGATTTTCATTGCCACCTTGACCTTTATCCGAATCATGAGCAAGCTGTAAAAGACGCAGAGTTAGCAGGAGTATTTACACTTGCCGTAACAACGACACCACGAGCTTGGCCTCGTAATAATGAGTTAGCACAAAATACGAAATATGTCCGTGCAGCACTAGGATTACACCCTCAACTAATCTCAGGGCATGAAGACGAAATCACTATTTGGGATAATTACCTATCTGAAACTCGTTACATTGGTGAAGTAGGTCTTGACGCAGGGCCTCGTTTTTATAAATCTATTGATGCTCAAAAAAGAGTATTTCGACATATATTAGAAAGATGCGCTGAAACTGGAGATAAAATCCTCTCGGTTCATAGTGTAAGAGCCTCTAAGTTAGTTTTGGATTATATAGAGGAATTTCTGCCATTAGAAAAAGGAAAAATTGTTTTACACTGGTTCACTGGATCAAAAAAAGAAGTACAGCGAGCTGTCAAGCTGGGATGCTATTTCTCAATAAATTCAGCGATGTTCTCTAACGAACGACATCTGCCCATGATTATGGAAATACCAATAGATAGAATACTGACGGAAACTGATGGCCCTTTTACAAAATCAGGTGGTAGGCCATCAATACCCTCTGACGTGGTTAATGTAATAGATACTCTTGCTCTTCTTCATAAAAAGAAACCATCTGAACTTTCTTCAATTATTAGGGATAACTTAAGGAGTCTGTTAGCTTAAAATTCCTCGATACCCATATAGTTCACCTCCCTGAAAAATCAATCCGCGATGAGAAATGACATATGAAATGTATTTATACGGAACGAAAACTGCCGTATAGACATTATTAATGTTACTTTACAATCTAACAGCTATAACTGTTCAGATAAAAAAACAGAATAATGGCTAATATAAGCAAGCTTAGCCGCTATCATGGAAACCGCCATAAAGCGCTCCCATAAAGCTGGTCCGTAAAGAAAAAACCTTACTACGGTGACCATATCTGCCTAACAAAAAAGCTCAGCAATTATTACGGATAAAACAACGGGAACAACAGATACCGAAATCTAGGCTTGCACTATTTATCCGCTAAATTGATTAAGCTGTTGGCTCCAAAGCTAGGCTTATCGTCTGCAGGGAATTTTAACTAAACTTACGTACCCGGCAACAAGCCCACTGTACATATGATCAAATACCATCAATCTGTCTGTCGTCAGGGTCAACACATGAAACTAGCAATAGAAAGAGTAGCAACTGCCTCGACACCTATGGGCTATTGTTTAATCAAACAAAGGGATAAAACTAATTAACAAGCTAGATTTATTAAAGTAATCAAAGTACCCAAATGTAGAATTTAAACTAAAACATTAGTTATTGATTTAATCTTACCTTTATGGTAATTATTGAACAATGTAATTGCATATAACTCACTACAACAAAAGAATTTTTCATGAGAAGAGATGTTTTTAGAATTTTGTTTGAGTTAACCCACAAACAGCCATGGTTGATGAACAAACAAGATATATTAGAGCATTTACTATATGATGAATGTAATGATGATGAGACACGAGAACTGCTCATTGAGTTAATTAACCGGTTTGAATATTTAGATACTGATAGATATCAAGAGCTAATGAGGCTAATCACATTAGAAATTGTTACCGAGCCTGAATTACACGAAAAATCTACGTTAATAGCAGCAATGTCAATTGGGAGCGGTGTCGATAGTGGACAAGCGATCATATATTCATTAAAAGTATTACTGCAAGAACAACAATGGACAGGCCATCTTGCTATAAATGATGCGATGCAAGCATGTAAAACTTTTAATAAAAACGCTCAACTCCATGATATAATCCTAGTTGATGAGTTTGTTGGATCAGGCCAAACAGTATTAGGTCGTGTAAAAGCGATCAAAGAGCAATTTAAAAACTCGAAAATTGATTCATTTACTATTAGAGTAAAAGTCTTAGCTGCAACAAAGAGTGGAATATTGAATGTTCGTTCACAAGGCATTGATATAACTTCGCAAATTATAATTAAAAAAGGAATTAGTGATTTTTACCCAGAAGAAGAATCTCTAAGAAAAATAGATTTAATGGTCAATATAGAAGAAATTCTATCGAAAGAATATAATGAAAGAGCATTACCATCTTTAGGCTATGGACAAGCAGAAGCATTATACTACAGAAAAGATACTAATTTACCAAATAGTGTTTTCCCTATATTTTGGTGGTCTGAATATAAAAATAAAAAACAAAGAAATACATTATTAATTCGAGCAATGGGAGACGCTTAATGAATAAAAAAGAAAAAATAAAATTTCATGTTTTAAAATTTTTGTTTTTATCTAGCGATAATAAATTAGATAGCTACTCATTGTTTAAACGTTCTAAGCTTGCATTTTCGTACTTCACTAATATAACACAATCGCTTGAACGTGATGAGTTTATAAAAATAAATGGAATTATTATAGAAATAACCAACATTGGAAGAGAATACATTCTTATGAATCATAATTATTTTGAAGCACAAGAAAAAAGTTGGAGAAAAGTGCCTGAGTCAATGCTTGGACCTAAGCTTAGCCCAGGTTACAAGTATGTTCCCAGCCTAAGATTACTTGATAGACAATTAAAAATAATTGACAATGAATGAATTATAGTATATTCATTGTGGGTAGCTTACAGAAGCTAGTATGTTAGAGTGGTGTCGCTCTCATGATTAGGTTCGAGTTAACCCAGTTCGTGAAAATTACAAAAAAATTTGTAATTTTCACGATGGTGACAACAAAAACTCGTAGCGAAATTTTCGCTACTCCTTTTTGTTGTCTGGATTGTATCGGATAATTTTCGCGTATTCGCAAAAATTATCCGCCCCAATCCACAGGCTAAAGTATTGAAGGTATCTTCTGTAAGCTACGTTTATTATGAAAAAAAATGAAAATGAATTAACATTATGGATTGATTTTCTTATTGATAGAGGAATTTCTTCTGAACAAATAGCCCTCTATGTTCCATATATATCTAAGTTATTAGAGTCTAACTTACCCATAATTTTTGAAAAGCAACATCTGGCTCATCTTATAGGTATTGATGAAAATACGCTCAATAAAATGATTTCATCTCCTCATAGTTTCTATAGAAATTTTAATATACCTAAAAAACGTGGAGGTTTTAGGGAAATTTTTTCTCCCTATCCATCTTTGCATATGTGCCAAAAATGGATATATAAAAATATTTTACTTAATGATAAACCTCACAATGCTTGTCATGGTTTTACTCCATCTAAATCTATTATTACAAACGCAGCAATACACATTGGTCAATCATCTTTATTAAAGAGAGATTTAAAGAATTTTTTCCAATCAATTCCGATTAATTGGATTATTAATTTTTTTAAGCGTAAAGGATACACTCATAATGTTTCTTTTTATTTAGCATCATTATGTTGTAATAATAAAGTAATGGCCCAAGGTGCTCCTACTAGTCCTTATCTTTCTAATTTATTACTAAAAGGGTTAGATAAACGCCTTTATAACTTAACTAAAAAATACAATATAAAATACTCACGCTATGCTGACGACATGTTTTTTTCTGGCAATTATATACCATATGATTTCATTCGTGTAATTACTAATATAATCGAAGATTATGGATTAAATATAAACAAAGATAAAACTGCATTTTTAATTAATGCCAATAAAAAAATAATAACTGG
>OJWG01000105.1_pt1 | contig 39626 bp, 44 predicted proteins | sample 1600401 | NCBI WGS metagenome assembly OJWG01 (sample SAMN04436829, study PRJEB24849) | human gut metagenome | biome: human gut; feature: NICU; material: stool | host: Homo sapiens | place: USA: Saint Louis, MO | collected 2011-07-21 | reverse complement strand
CGTATCTCCGCGTTAGCGGGCCGTGAGGGCCGCTTACGAGCGTGTACACCAGAACCCAAAGCCACACCACTCACAGCTACGACAAAATCTAGTTACAACATCCGCCATTTTAAAGCGATGCATTACCCCGGCCGTTGGCCGGGGTGGGGCGCCGCTTTTCAGTGGCGGTCAGGTGGGCACAGGAGCAACTGAAGCGTCAGCGTTCTCCGGTGGTGAGAGGCGAGGTTTCTGCTTTTGTGTTGTGGTTAATGCGTTGATGAGGACGGCACTGATGCCGTTTGCAGGGGATTCACCCGGATGCTGTAACTAACCAGTGAGGTGTTGCCGATATGCCCGCCGCATGGCGGCGGGAGGTACTTCTGGTATTCCGAACCGGCGCGGACGTCAGTCCGCTGCAAGGGCGGTCATTTTCATGAGCCTGTCCACAGGGCAGGCGACGAACAGGTTATGTATTTATAAGAGATAAAGATTATGTATTTAAAAGAAGTACAGAGCAGATGTTTAAAGGGAACCACGCACTCTGAAACGTCACCGACTGGCGCTCTGTAGGCATTACGGTTGTAACCTTATGGAAAAGTCCCTTGCAGTTATTGGTGGATAACTGAATTCAGCGACCAAAAGTGACGCAGGTGATAAATTTTCTGGCCATATTTGCGCAGGGAAGCCCGGGATTCTGACGGGCGAAAGGATACGGTTGGTCAGATAATAATCAGTGGCGGACTGCAGACGTGCGAATACCTCCGGCGCCGGCCGGATTTTTTTCGGGGTGAGGGTTATATCGGGACTGTGGCCAGCCGCGTGTAGTTGTTGCCGCGCGACATCAGCATGCGCTCTTTCACACGCCGCTCAAGCTCCCGCTTCATGGCATCGAGACCACCGATAAAGCGACCGCTGGCGTACTCACGCGTCAGCTGCTGCTTCACCAGCGTCACGATATCCTGGCGCGTTCTGTCCGCATCACGGCGCGCACGGGCGCGTTTCAGGCCATGTGATTTACGTTCGGACTGATAGCTGCGAAACCGCTCACGCACAAAGCGCCAGGCCTTCGCTATCAGCTCATCCATTTCCAGCGGCAGCAGGCTCTGCTTTTTACGCTGCAGATTTTCCCACTCCACGCGGCTGCGGCGCGCAGCCAGCACTGCCACGTCAGAAACATCCAGTGCGGAGAACAGGGCCGGGGTGAACGTGATATCTGTCGGGATGTTGCAGCCAATCTGCGGGTCATATTCGGTCTGGTACGTAATCAGCCCCAGCTCCGCCATAAACTTTAGCGCCCTTGTGGCGCGGGTAATAGACAGATTGCCGCCCTTCGACTCGGTCGCCAGCCCGCACTCGATGGCCAGATTGGTGATGGAGCGCTGTACCCGGTTGGCCAGCGGGTCGTAATGAAAGCACAATCCCTGCAGCAGCGCATCGATAGCACGCCGGCGCAGCAGCGGTGGCATCCGGTGACGCTTACCCAGCGAACGGGCAAAAGCAACATGAACGGAAAAATCAAAACAGGACGTGAAGCCTTCGGCTTTCGCCATCAGCTTACGACAGAACGGCAGCGTCTTCTTTCCTTCACGCGGCGTGAACACCGGATTCGGGTTTTTGACCTGCCGGTAATGTGAGAACAGCGTCTGAACGTCAGTCACACCTTCCCGCGCTTATGTTGCACGGAAGGAGTAAATGGCACAGAAACAGGTATTGAACTTTTCTGAGCATAAAACTATACTCCCTGCATAGAGCAACAGCTTCTATACAGTTTAAGTAGGCCCCGTTAATCTTCTTCTAGTCGCCAAACCTGCTGAAGATTATCGGGGTTTTTGCTTTTCTGGTCCCGGGTAGACACCTCATCAGAACCAGTTCCCTGCCACCTTACGGCGTGGCCAGCCATCAAAATTCTTTAAACGACAGTAATCTAGCATCTAAAAATAAAACACTCAAGAAAGTAAGCCCATCAGCTAATTTTTCGTTTCTGTGCTTCACTTTCGATTAAAGCAGTCAAAACCTCAGCTTGGGTAAGTCCATCCTGTTCACACATACTCAAAAGATATCCTTTAAGTCGTGGCTCAAGAAAAACTTTTACCTCTTTGAGTAAGGCTCTTTTACGAGCTACTGACTGTCTTTGTTTCTCAGCATCGGTAAGAGGGTTACCTTTACGATACTGACGCTTTGCTTTCGATGAGGAAGTTACTGCATTTTCGATCTGCGACATCTCTGCCTCCTCAAGGATCAAATCTGGATCTTTGCAGAGAATACTACAGAATATTTAAATCAGCGACTTACTTTATGAACGTAACCCGCGTTGGCGCACGGTTTACGTCCGGGGATTGTTTATGGCAGTGTCAGTACGTCTGTTTCCAGTCCGTTCCCTTCGACCAGCGGGATGACCAGTGCTGCAGATAGCTTTGGGCTACAACAGGGTCATCCCACACGACCAGCACGTTCTCTGAATTCGAACGGTCAGCAGCCCGACTGAAGTTGAACGAACCGACCTCCGTATTACGCCCGTCAGCGATGATCACTTTGTCGTGTAGGATCTTATAGGTATCCACTGTCCGGACAGGAATACCCGCGCTGACCAGCAGATTCATGGCGGCCCGGCTGGCTTTGTTGCGCTCGCCGGTATTGGCTTTGTGGTCCAGAACAACTTTCACATCCACGCCCCGCTGTCTGGCTCTGACAAGCGCACCGGCCACATCCGGAGACGTGAAGGAATACCCCATCAGCCGGATTTCCTGTTCTGCGGTCGTAATGGTTTTCAGAACCAGCTGCAGGGCTGTCCCTTCCGGGGAAAACCCGGTCTCGATGTTCGCGGCATAAACGGCCGGTAAGGGTGCGCACAGGCTCAGGCTGACCAGCCCGGGCAGACACCATCTGCGGAGAGTACGATTTATTTTCACAGTATTTCCTTCACTGGATGTATTCAGAAACGCCGGGGGCGGGGGAAACTGGTTTTTCCCCGTCTCCGGGGTTGGACAACGACGCCATGCGGAGGCGTCAGGCTTTTGTGGTCTGTCGGAACCAGTAGCAGACCGGACCGTCGCAGGTCGCGTGGACAGAGCCCAGGAACCAGCCATCCTCATCCGGCAGCTCCGGTATCCAGCCACGGGCATCCGGGGCTTCATCAGTTAATCCGTCAGCAAACGCTTCAGGCGCTTCATCGCGCATTGTCATCACGAAGCACAGCAGTCCGTGGGTTTTCAGCCAGTAGCGGAATTCTGCCGGGGTTTCGCAGCCGCTGCGCGCCAGCGCAGGATGCGTCCAGTCCCCCTGTTCATCACGTTTTACTTCGGCGGCGATAATCATTTTTTGCTCTCCTTGTGCTCTGTCTGGCCGGTTGCTGTTTCCGTAACGTCTGCTGGTGCTGCCGTCTTTTCTTCCATCCTGTTTGTCAGGAATTCACTGACCTTTTCGACCAGCTTGTCTGAGTTCCATCCCCGCAGCAGGGGAATCCCCGACTGTTTCAGTATCTCTTCCAGAAGAATATCGCGCCGGATGCGGTGCTTTTTCAGATGCGAGGCATCATCAAGCTCAATTGCCGCAACAATCTCGAATGTACCGCTTTCAATCACTACCACATCGCAGTGCCACTGTGATGCCATACTGAATAACTTCCACCACATCCTTGAACGTTGTTTTATTCGCGGGGAAAGTGTGGCGAGGTCTGCCACTCTCACCTGTGGACACAGCAACCAGCGGTCGCGGTTAACCACACTTAATAATGCGGTAAAAAAACGCTGTTCCTTTGCCGTCAGCAGAACTTTGTTGCCTTCCCAGAGGTGCTGACGACACAGCAGACTCTCAGCTTCGGAAGGCTGAAAACCGGCCTCTTTGAGTGCCTGTAAAGAGGGAGAAGGTTCACCCGTCCCCCTTCTTTTCAGAATAAGTCCCAGCAGACAGACCAGACCGAGAAAAATAGCCACCGCACCACCCAATATTAAGAATTTCGCCACACGTCACCTCCCTGAATTTTCGATTTATTCCCAATCACTTCTTTCACCGCTCTGTCCCTCGCCTGATGCACCATGCCTCTGCCGGCAGCCTGACAAGCAAGGCGCGGCTGAAGGCATTCGGTAATCCTCTAAATAACAGAATAACTGTTGCTCTGCGCGCAGAATAAAATATCTGAACATATTGATTCCTTTTCAGATGAAAATAACATTCCAGCCGTCTTACTTTTATTATCGCCAGACCACTGTTTTCTCATACACGGCAATCACACCACGCCTGATTAATTCCTCCTTAACGCGCCCATAAAGCGCCATGCCTTTTGTATTACCGGACAGGGATTTAATATAATTCATCAGGGATGAAGTATTCGCGGGGCGGTTCCCCGCAGATTTTTTACTTAATGACTGGACTTTATCGGTCAGGCGCAGTACTTCATCGTTACTGATTACCACAGGTGCCGTCTTCGGCTTCTCTGCAGAGTACGGTAATGATATACGGCAACATCGTCTCCCTGCCCTGCATAGCGCGTCAATCACACCATCATAGCCTTTATCATTCGAGATAATATGAAATATCGTCTCTTCCGGTGCAGTCGCGCTAAGTCTTCCCAGCTCAAACACCAGATGGAAGTCCACATTATTTTTTGACACATTCGCAACCTGGAATACGCTTACCGATATATCACCTGCATACGTTACAGCTGGAAAACGTATAAACTCCTGCTGAGGCCCGGTAAATAAAATAAGGCGTTCATAACGGGACAGACGGACACTTTCAAGTGTACCAATATTTTCATAATCTACGAGAGCAATAATTTTTTCAGTCATCGTCATCCAGAATCTGTCTGCACGGACAGTTATGATGCCGCAGCCTGTAATGCGGCAAATATAAAATGAATACCTGTTGCTATTTCAGGCATACCCTCAGCTAATTTTCGTTACATCTATTAGCTGAGGATTCCCGGGTATATTTATCAGAAATGGGTAAATATAATTAAAGGGTCTGACTCATCTTTCGTTCAGCCCGCAGCAGCTCTTTCATCATACGCTCACCGGCGTACTTCGCTTCATCGGCTGTAACGGTGGCCACAATATTTCCCTGCAGGTCATAGCGGGAGGTACCTTCCCGCATCCGGGACAGATAACCCGCCGACCGGGTCAGGCTTTTCAGGCACTTAATCACCTGCTTATGCGACAGCGGCAGGTCGCGCTCCGCGATATCGGCAAACAGCTGTTCACGCATCCCGGTTGCCAGCAGGCGCGGGGCGTTACCCTCAAACAGCTGCGGCCAGAACGCCTTCAGGGTCATGATAGCCTGCTCCGGCGGCAGCAGCTGAAGATAACGAACAGGAGGCGGAGTCTTTGCTGCTTTCACCGCTTCTTCTGCTGTCTGGCGTGCAGCGGCTTCGGCAGTCTTTTTCGCCTGCTCCAGCTTCTCTTTCTTGACCTTCCAGGCGGGCGGCGTCGAGACCACCACGACTTTTTTGCGGCGAACGACGCCCGGTGTGCTTGTGACATCCGTTCCTGTGCTTTCCGCCGCAGGCTTTCGTTTGAGGCTCAGTACAGGGCGTTTTTCTTCTGCCATAACAATTGCCTATAGTTCAGTTCAGATAATAAAGGTTACTATACCTGAACGGCATCGCCCTTTCCTGTTCCTGAGAAATAAGGGCGGTGGTTCCGTTTGTAACGCGTTTGGACACCATGTCATTTCCCGGATGACCTCCGGGATTTTTTACATCGTCGCCACTATCCCCAGCACCGCCAGGTGCACGGCATAGAACATCACAAAGAAATGCCGTGGCCAGAACCGTTTAATCTCCCCTCCGACCGATGAACACACCATTAATACGAGAATCGCTATGGCCAGCCCGGCCAGTGATTCACCGGCGTCATTCGGGTTCATCAGTAACACCATGATGGCCCACAACACCCCGCACCCGAGTCGCTCCCGCGAAGTCTGTGCGCGGCAGAGCAGCCAGCTGACGGTGAGCATGGCCACCCCGGCCATGCCGTAGCTGCCACAGGAGAACGGTATCCAGACGGCAACGATGGCCATGGCGGCGAAGGTGTAACGCCAGAACGGCAGGCTGAACCACCGCAGCGCCTGACCGGTGACGGCAAAGGCGAACAGGATATTCCCTGCGTACCACGGATATCCGATGAGCATGAACGGCACCTGGGCGACCAGCGCCCAGCCCCAGAGGCTGTTCAGCTGCGACTGGCGGATATCCGCGTGCCGGGCCAGATTCATCCCCCAGACCAGACCGAACAGCGGAAAGCAGCCCCGCCCCAGCAGGCGCATGAGCTCGTTGTTATGGGTCAGCAGGAGTCCCGTGTGGTCAATAACCATCAGAACCAGCGCCACCGTTTTGATGATATCTGTCTGCCCGGGCGTCCAGGCCAGCAGAGCCTTAAGCCAGCGGTCTGCGGCGCTGACGCGTATTACATGTGTTGTCATCGTTATTCCCTTTTTATCCCTGATATTGCTGTGCCTGACAAAAACTGCAGGCGCGTCAGTCGCCGCCGAGGGTTTTCTCCCGGTTCAGGTCGCGCACCATGTCCCGCTCCATCTGCTGCAGACGCTCGCGCTGCAGACTCTCTGAGGCGACCTGCTGTATCGCGGCCTCCTGGCGTCGCGTCTGTGGGTCATCCGGCAGCCGTGTTTTCTCTTCGCCCGGGCGGTCACGTTCCAGACCGCGAATCACGTCCCCGATAACCTCTTTTATCCGCTCGCCTGGCTCGCCCGCTTTCTTCTCCTCCCCGGCTACTTCCCGGGTGGCCTGTTCCGCCTGCTTTTCCATCTCCCGGCGCTGTGCCTCTTCTGCAGCACGCTGTGCCAGCACTTCCGGCGGGAGCGGGATGTCAGTACCGGTATCAGGGAGCGGAGGATTCGGCAGGGGATCAGCCCAGATGCGACCGCCGGTGATGGCCTCCGGGTTCCAGGGGCGGTCATCTCCGGCCAGCCGGACAACCACCCCGCTGTCGGGGTTATCACGTGCAATCCTGACGCCTTCGCCCATATTTCCGGCCAGCAGACTTTCGCCGTTGCGGCTGCTCTGCAGGGCGACAAACCGGGCCGTTTCATCCCCCATAATCCGCCCCTCGCCCCCGATGGCCTCCAGCCGCCCGTCCCTGTCGGTCAGCGGACTGAGCCAGATACCGGCCTCTTTGCCGTTTTTATCGAATGCCGGCAGGGCCACATGTGGCTGCGGGTATTTTTTACCGGGTGAGATGAATTTACCCGGAGAGCGGCCTCTGGCCAGACCTGACTGTTGCAGGGCAGCGCGGCCTGCGGCGGTTTCATCCAGCGGCTGTGCACGACCATAGAGCTGACCGGCATTCTTCACCGCCCGGGCGTTCTGCGGTTCGAGCACGTCATGCGCACTGGCCTTCTCCTGAGAACGGCTGACCGCTGTGGTCCAGCCCTCCCGGTTGTCGGTGTAGACCTGCGCGTGCTGTTTCATGCGCGACAGCGCCACGTAGGCCGACTCAAAGCTGACCAGCGCTTTCCGGCGCCCTTCCACGCCTTCGAGTGCGATGGCGAAAGGTTCGCTGGCCCCCTGCGCGCCGTGGGCGGTGATGGCGTAGGCAAGGTCGATGTGGCGCTGCGCTTCATCGGCCTTCGGGTTCAGTGTGCGGGTGGTTTTACCGTCAGACAGCGTGACACTGTCACCCGAGACCGTTTTCACCTCCCACACGCTGTTGGCGACGTAACCCCGCTCCGGGTCGCTTTTGCTGAAGCGCATCCGGTCACCCTGTGAGACGGTGATGTGCTCCGGGCGATAGAGCGTGACGCCCTCCGCTGAGGCCTCCCGGGGAGAGAGAAGACGAATGTTACCCTCATTGTCCTTAAGGGTGATGAGCTGGTTCTCCTTATCGACGCTCTCAATCCGCTGGTAGGTGTTATCCAGAAGAGCCACTGCCCCCTGATGCTCTGACCAGGTGGACAGCTTACGCAGCTCACCGTCACGGATATTGCTCGTGACCAGTACCGGCAGGGTCACCTCCTCTTTACTGACCTCGCCATTCTGTACACGCGCATCATGGATGAGCCCGTTGAGCGCCCGGCGGTCTGCGTTCAGATGCGTGATGATGAGCGTACTCGCCTGCGCCGCCGGGGTGCGCCCGGTGTAGTCCTTCACAATCGCATCATGAAGGGACACTGGCGTGCCAGGCGGTATTTCCTTACCCTCCTTCAACGCATCCTGTATCGCTTTCTCCTGTGCCGGCGTGAATTCTGTGACCGAGTTTTCAGGTACCCAGGCGCCGTCCTTTCTGGGCACCTGCTCAGGCGTGACCTGCTCAATAGTGGACAGCGCACGGCTGATATCCCGGTCAATCAGGCTGTAGACCGCCGGTCTCAGCTCAGGCACCTGGCGCACGATTTCTTTCATGATGGCCACATCAGCCGCGCTGCGCTGTTGCATCAGACGGAACGGCTGGCCCGGCGCGATGGACTGCAGCTGGTCGGTATCGCCGCTGAGTACGGCACGGCCTCCCCCGGCCGCAATCAGGGAGAGCGCTTTCGCGGTGTCTGCCAGCCCGACCATCGAGCTCTCATCGAGCAGGAACAGCGTGTTGCTGAAATCCGGCGTCTGGCCGTTGCGCTGCTGCAGCTGCGTGTCGTGAAGGAATGAGGCGGTCGTCTGCGCGTCGACGCCGGCGCTCTGCATCTCGCCCACGGCGCGGTGTGTCGGCCCCAGACCAATGACGCGCGGGCGCGTCTCTTCCGGCAGCAGGCTGATGGCGCTCATCACAGCTTTGAACTGCGTGGTTTTCCCCACCCCGGCATAGCCCTGAACCACAGTGAACCGGTCCGGGGTCTCGAGTATCATCCGGGTTGCCGCACGCTGTCCGGCGGTCAGGTCTGTCATGAGGCTGCCCGGCACCCGGCCCATCAGCGGTGCCACCGCATCCTTACCTTCCAGCACCCGCGTCAGGACGCTTTTCTCCGCATCCCAGGTCTGGCGGGAAATCAGCAGGTCATTGCCGTGGCCGGAGGCCACCGGCACATTCAGCAGACTGCCTGCCTTAATCTGCGCCTGAATGGTTGCCTCTATGTCCTTCATCGGGACTTTGCCGTCGCCGGTTTCCAGAGCTGCGGCCAGCAACTGCGGCCGGGTAAAGGTCAGGCTGTTGCTCTCCAGCAGCGGGATGGAAAGGTGAACAGCCTGCTCTGCCGGGGTATGCAGTCCGGCTTTCTGCTGTGCGATGGCCGCCTCCAGGTCTGCTTCTCCCGAGCGGGCCTTCAGCTGCTCTGAGACCACACTGAACGCGGTGTGGCGCGCCAGTTTCTCTGTGGTGCGGGCCGCGTCCTGCGCCGAGTACAGCCGGATATGGTTCCCGCTCTGCGCCAGCTGGTTGAGCGTGGCATTGTCGAGTTCGCGCTGCGTGACCGAGGCAAAGACGGTCGCCGTCTCGCTGACCGACCGGCCGGGACTCTCCACCCAGCCGTGGCCGACCTTGATACCGTCAAACGGGCTGCTGCCGACAGGAAGCGTCTGCGTGGTTTTCTGCCCGGGCCGCTGAACCGTCAGCTGCCCGGCTTCCGCTTTCAGCACCGTGACACTTTCCCCGCCCTTCAGGCGCGTGTCGGGGATTTTCCCGAGTACCGCCAGACGTTCGCCCTCTGCCACCGGCAGCTTATCCGTGCGAAACAGCGTCCACTGGCTGTCGACGGCGGAGACTTTCAGGTCCAGACGCTCCCCCTCGCGGTCTTTCAGGGTCAGCATGTTGCTGCTGGCCGTCACACGGTCAATGACAAAGCGGTCATGCTTTCGGGCCTCAGGGTCCCACCGCTCCATGACCATGCCCTCACGGTAAAAGTCCCGCACTCCCCGGCTCTTACTGTCCAGCCACACCGGCGTCAGCGCGGTCACCGCCATGTCCCGGTTGCCGAGCGCCCCCTCATTTTTGAGGGTGTCGCGGATAACGTTGTTCAGGACATTCTGCTCACGCGTGCCGCTGATTTGCGCCACGCTCTCCTGCCCTTCGCGCACGCTGGCGGCAAACTCCTGTGCCAGCCGGCTGTAGCGCGCACTCTTGTCCGGCTCACTGATGATGTCTGCCGTCGCCTGTTTTCCGCCCTGCCACCGGTAGGTGTTCACGCCGCTGTCTTTCAGGACTGTCAGCGCGCTCCCGGTTCCACTGCGCTTGCCGCTGTCGGAGAGCAGGACCTGCACGTTATGGCGCATGGCGCCATCGAGCAGGGAAATCGTCTCCTTCAGGCTCAGCTTCTCTGCCTGGTCGACAATTAAGGTCCCGCCCGGGATAAACGCCGTCCCGTCCTGCAGGGCAGATTTGCCTGTGACGGTTTCTCCGGCCAGTCGCGCATCCCCGGCAAGAAATTCCCGGGAGCGATTATCGGCGGCGAGGATATGCACGTCGCGCCCCTGCTCCCGGGCCATCAGCGTCAGCTCGGCCACCCGCTCCCGCTGGCCTGCCGCGCCGCCCTGACCGGCGACAATCCCCATCGCCGGACGGTCCTGCGCCAGGACGCTGACCGCATCGCTGAAGGGTTTTTCGCGCACAACACCGGCATCCGGCGTGACGGAGACGTGGTTCTGCCGCTGGATTTCCTGGCTGAGCGCTTTCACAGAGAGCTCATCAAGGACGTGAATGTTTGAGGTGAACAGGCCTTTCTCCCGGTCGAGCGGGATAAGCTGCTCCCGTTCAATCGCCGCATCGATGCCCGTCCGCGCCAGTTCAAACACCCCCGGCTTTGCCTCCAGCTGGCCAACCGTGCGCGCCAGCACATCGGCATACGTAAACTGCACCTTGCGGTCGCTGAGACCGGCAATGGCCCGGGTCACCACATCCGTGATATCCGGCCCGTCGGTCTTCTCCGGCGCTACGGGTGCGCGGGCCAGCTCTGCTGCATGCGCGTCAGCAGCTTCACGGTAGCCACGGATGTCGAAGCCGGTCTCCTTCAGCGTGTTCATCCACTCCACCATCTTCTCTGCCGGATCGATGGCTTCCTTCGACTTGCGGGTATCGAGCGCGGCCACATCCCGGGACTTCAGGGACGCATCGGGTCCTGCCGCCTCCCTGAGCTCCTGGCTGCGCGTGGAAAACGCCTCTACCGGCACGTCCTTCATCTCCCACATGCCGTGCTTGCCCACCACCTTTGTCTCATACCCGAGCTTTTCCACCAGGGGTTTCAGCGCCTCCCGGTAGAGTTTCCCGAAGGCTGTCTGGTTAGCGTACACATTCTCGATAAAACCCGTTTTACCAACCGTATCGGTGCCGAGAGACTGCCACTTGTCCCCGTTCTGCGTGGCATTGATAACGACGGCATGGGTGTGCAGCTGCGGCTCCTGATTACGGTTCGTATCGTGGTTGAATTTCGCCACAATCAGATTGCCGGTCAGTACCGTTTCGCTTTTTCCGTCCGTCATGACACGGGTTGCCGCCAGAGTCTCCAGCTGTTTCACGGCTACCGTCACCGCCTGGTTGTGGGCATCGATAAGACGTTTATCACCGCCCAGCATCGCCATCACCGACACGCTTTTGGGCGCCGAAAAGGTCAGGTCATAACCCGGCCGGTGCTTATTGGCGCCGTCCTGCATCCGGGTCAGGTCGCTGCCATCCGGCAGTTTCCCTTTCAGTAGTTCGGTGAACACGGCCTTGTCGACCGCTTTTCCGTCCAGACCCAGCGCTTCCGCCCCTTTGCCCTGCCAGCGTTCCTCCATGCTGCCGATGACGTAGTAATTGTCTTTGTCTGTATAGTAATTACTGGCACTCCCGGCCGACTTGACGGAGCCAATCGACATCATCAGAAATTCCCTCCAATCTCAATATCATCCTGCTCATCGCGGCGGTGGCTGTGGTTAATGTTGACCTCTTCACGCCGCTGCATCTCGCGCTGCGTCTGCTCATCAGCCAGCCAGGCGTCATACGCCTGCATGTCTTCGATTTCACCGTCCTCATTCATGCCAGCCGGCATCATCTCCTGTCCCTGCTCTGCAGGCTGCTGAGCCAACTCCTGTTCGGTGCCGCCGGTCGTGGCCGTCGCCGCAGCAGAAGACCCTGTCGCGCTGGCAGCAGCAGTAGTGGTGGCTGCCGGTACAGGACGGGTTAACGGTACGGTCGTGACTTTAGCCTGTGGCGCTTCTGACGCCTTAACGGATGGCTGTGCGGCCAGCGTTTCAGCTGTCGACGCGGACTTCACGGGTGCAGGTGAGACCGGGGCGCTTTCCGGCTCTGGCTGTCCGGGCGATGTCCTGCTGTCTGCATCACTCTGTTCAGGCTCCGGCGCATCCGGCGTGAAAAGCGCCCGCGCCAGACTGCCTTCGGCCTCCCGCGCTTCCAGCAGAGCACTAAGCCGTGCATCCACCCGCGTATCGAGAGTGCGCTGAATAAATCCCTCAGCAATTTTCGGGCGCGGTTTGTATTTGAGAGCGAGCTTCACAGCCGGATACGGCCCGGGCAGCGTGACATAGCAGGACAGGTCCGGCAGCGTCTGAATATCGGAGTAGCTGACCAGCGTTTCACGCTCTTTTTCTTTCCCGGTCGATACCCCGTCACGCACCGGGTCTGCACCGTAGGAGTACTGTTCGCTGGCCTTGAGGATTTCCTTCTCACCAATCTCACCGGCGGCAAACTCCGCTATTTCCCTGCTGGGAGAACGGAAGAAGGCCCGGGTGTTCATCACGTCAAAGAGCGTGGCGGCGGGTTTCACGCCATAGATGTCTTCCAGCTGGGCGTAGGACTGAATACCAAACACATAGCAGCCGCCGAACTTACGCGCTTCCGGCAGGATTTCGACCAGGTCCGGCAGCTTGTGCAGCGTGGGAAGCTCATCAGCAAAAATCCACACGCGCCGGTTGCGGTTCTCCCCCATAGCCAGCAGACCCCGGATAGCAATCGACAGCCACATGGAGATAACGGGCTTCAGGGAAGCATGCGTGTCTGCATTGGAGGAGATGAACAGCCAGCCATTGGGCCTGTCCTCACGCACACCGCGCATCCAGTCCCGGATAGTGAACGGCTCGCCATTCTTCTCAATGCCCTGCAGGTAGCGGATGGCCTTGACGTAGTTGGTCAGCACCGCACGGATACTGATAGCGGTTTTCTCAATTTTTTCTTCCACCAGGTTCGCCGCCGGGGTGTTCTGCAGATAGGCGCGCAGCTTGTCGATTTTGATGGAGAGCATGGTATCAACCAGCTTCTCGTAGCTGCGGTCCTTGTCTTCGCGCATCAGATACGCGCCTTCGGCAAAGATGGTGCGCCCTGAACCCTGCCAGAACGGGTCCTCTTTGGTGCCCATCGGGATAAGGGTGTTCGAAACGTTATCGAAGTCCGGCAGCGTCAGGCACTCTTTCCACAAATCCCACGCGGCACAGCGCGAGTCCAGCGGGTTGAGGATTTTATCGAGCGACGGGTCGTAGTAGCTTTTGACAAACTCACAGGAGCGGTCGTAGATGATGGCCATATCGCCCCGGGCGCGGACGTAGTTCAGCAGACGGCGTATCACCTCAGACTTACCGGAGCCCACGGTACCGTGGAGACAGAAGTTCTGGATTTCAGAGTTCAGCAGTATCGGCAGGTCGCCAATTTTAATGTCCGAGGCCATACCATCACGCTTCATCTGGCGGGCCACTTCTTTGGGCTTGTCGGAAAGCTGGCGCCCGCCGGTATTCTCATCCTCACTCTGCTGCTTACCCTGACGTCCCAGCACCCAGCTGGCGACAAAGAACGTCACGATACAGATAACGAGGGAAACCACGGCCGCAAACACAAAACTGGTCCACAGCTGCTCACCGCACCAGATAGTGTATTTATCGGCCAGGATTTGTTCTGAGGTATATTCCAGCGACTGGCCGTAATACTGAATGGTGTAGACGGGCTGGGAGCGAATAATATCGCGCATGGGACCGAGCGTCGTACACCACCAGTACACGCAGCCGTTAACAAACGTCTGCCAGCTGAGCCGGTACATCAGCATCAGGCCACATAACACCCAGAATAAAATAAACAGCACATAAAATATAATATTGGCAATCTGACCGAACATACGGAAACGCATATTGGCGATCTGACCGCCCTGCGTCATATCTTTGGCATTAAAACTCATGGCAATAATCCGTCAGTAAACCATTGAGGAAGGAATGCCGGATAGCAGAAAGCTAGCCGGCAGAAGGTAATTGCTGTGTGATTAAATCATTCCGCCGATGGCGGCAACACCTCACAGGTGCACAATAAATTGCACACCAGCTCACCGTTTAAGATAAAAATAGAAATGAAGATCTTGCCGAGTGAGCTTAACTAATCCGTACTTAATACCCGGACAGTTAAACTCAAAGAATAACTCATTGAACTGTCTTTGTTTCTTTACCCTTGATAGATTCCAGCAACGAGGTCAGGGCGGTCAGTTGATAGCGATTAAGATCGACATTCATGTAAATCATAAGGCCGAATGACAACACAATAGTTAAGATACAGGAGTAAATCGGACCATAAACAAAGAGCGAACATATCACGATCAGCGTGGCATAGCCGATCAGGTACGTAAACAGGTACCCCCTGAACTTGGTGGAAATAAACCGACACAGCACTGACGTGTCGCGAAAAGATTCGGGGATCGAAAGATATAAAGCCCTGGCGTTAACAACGTTTAGCATGATAAAAAGCCCGGCAGCAAATCCAATTACGACCGAAGCTGCGATGGCAGTACGTGCAACATTAGGCGGATCTAAAAGAAACATTTTCCACCCATATAATATCAAAGGCAAGCCAACCATCCAGACCATTATTGAAAGTCCTGGCCAGAAACATCGCCACATATTAGGAACTTCTACATCACCATTTTTAAAATTAATTTTAAGCCTTTCAACTTCCTGTAATATCTGCTTGTTTGATATCATATCCCAATCTCACCAACAATTATTTATTAAATTTTTCCGTTTGTTTTTCCGCTCTTTCTTTGAATTTCCTTGTTGTATTCCAGATCGGATTTTCCTTCTGATTGTCAATATCTTTATTATATTCACCCGTAAAATTATTTCCTTCTGTTTTGTGGTGGTTTTCCAGATCGGTCTGCTGTTTTCTCACATCACCACCCTGCTGGTCTATCTTCTGACTGGTTTCCTGATGAGTTTGTTTATTCTCAGCAATCATCCCTTCGACGCTCTGGGCCACGTTCTCTTTAATCCCTGCATCCCTTGTCATCTCATTAATATTACCACTATTACGCCCGTAATCCGCCATCACGGTACTGCTATCACTCCCACCGGACACCCCAGGCATATTCTGACCAATGCTTTCGCGACCCTGTTGATAAGCACCATCAATCTTTGGTTCAACCTGCGCTTTGACGAATTCACGCGCCAGAGCTTCACGTTGCGCGGCGATCTCCGGAGAGGTTGTGTTCGTCAGAATATTGCTGGCATTGTGTGGATCACGCTGCTGAACAAAACTCGCAAACTGCTGAGTCAGATTTTCGTTCATCTGGCCGCTCATACTCTCTGTGCGCGATGCCATCTCACTGTATTCATGACTACGTGTCCGGCTGTTTGTATACTGGTCATAGCTGTTTTTGGCACTGGAGAGTGACGCGGCAAACTGGTCAACACGCGAGCTGGCATTATTATCAGTAACATTTCCTGATGTAGTGGTTTTACGGCTATTAAAGTAATCGTAACTCTCTTTGAAATCTTTTGCTGCCTGAGCAGTGGCATCCTGACGACTGTCCTGAGAGCGACTTCCTGACTGCCCCACAGAATCAGTTGAACCGGTACTTCCGGAACCACTGGCCGAAAGTTTTAGCCCCCCCTGAGCACTGGCGCCGGTAAACAGTTTTCCCGCTTTTCCGAGCAGCTGATCACCCGTGTTCCACTGAATGCCGCCGTATGCCTCGCCCGTTATCGTTCCTCTTGATGACTCGTCCATCAGATGCTGGAACGACTGCTCATCTCTCATGCCGGTCGCTTTCGAGAATGCCTTTGAAGCATTCATCATCTGACTGGCCATTTTCGCATCCTGCGACGACTCAGTATTATCGGCCCCACTCGTCGTCGATGCACTGGTACCCATATTTGTGCCAAACTGCTTCAGGCTGTTCCAGGCGCTCGTCACGCTGCTGTTATAACCATGCAGGTGACTCTGTGCCTGCACATCTGTCTCGCGGGCCATCTGTTGATTGGCACTGGCCAGTTGCCGGCTGACGTTGATATCCACCGGAATCTTAGAGGAGCGCGCATCCCAGAGTGTCGTCCCGTCCCCGGTCTGTGTTTCCATGCCTCCGTTCCCAAGCTGCCGCGACATCTGCCCGAAGCTGGTTGAACTGTTGGTGCCCCAGTTGTAGCCGCTGACATTCTCCATCTGCATATTGGCGAAGGAATAGTTGCCATCGACGACACCGGATGCCGCCTGAGACGTCGAACTGAGTCCCGAGGAGGCAAAGTGGCTGTAAGCACTGGAGAAGCCGGCCCCGAGGTTCTTGACCATATACCAGGTGAGCGGCGGTATCATCATCGAGATATACCCGGCCGTGGTCGCAATATCTGAGTTCTTGAGCTGCACCTGAGAGAGCTCTGAGAGGACCACCGGGACACCGTTCTGTTTTGCGTAGTAGGCCATCGCGCTGTTCAGGATGGAGTAGACCAGCGGCCAGGACTGTAGCCATACCAGGGCAAACGCGTAGCCCTTTATCACCTGCAGCGTCATCATGTTGAACATCGCGCTCATAATCAGTATGGGGAACAACCCAATCATGATGCCCATGATCACCGTCTGCATCATCGGCAGAGAGCGCAGGGCCTGATGCCCCATCGTGGCCTGTGCCAGACGCTGCTTTTCCAGCGACGTGGTGTTGGCGATGTTCACGAGGCTTGCCGTGTCGCCGCTGCGGGACGCGTAGCTCTGGAGACCGTTACGCAGCGCATTCATGGTGACGTTCTGGCGGATAATCTGCCCGGCACTCTGGCTGGCGTTATAGAAGTATCCGTAGCTGTCGCCTATCATCTGGCTGAACAGCAGGTCCGGATTGGGTTTGCCACCGAACAGCTGGCGCGCATAGTAGCTCCAGGTCTTCCCGCCAGTCTGGGAGTCGAGCGCCAGCCGTTGTTTAAGCTGTGTCGCTGCCACCTGGCAACTGATAAAGGCCGAGCCCAGTTCCGGCTTTTCAAGAAACTTATAGTCGTGATTGGGTACCTGACGCAGCGGACTGGGCTTTGAAAATATCAGCGTGTACGGGTCAGAGGAGTTCATCAGCTCCTCAAGGGTGTATTTACCGTTGAGAAAGATATCGCCCATCACGCAGTTCTGGACATAGTCGGAGAACAGGGTGGTGATTTCGGGGTTCTGCGAAACAAAATCGGTGCTTTTCGCCACCAGGTTTCCGCCAAACAGCATCCCGGTCTTACTGTAGGTCACACTGTCAGGCAGGGAGAAAATCATCTCGTAGCTCTGTACCAGGGCATTACCCACACGCGTGGTCAGCGATGCCGGAATAGCCAGACCAACCGGGACGTTATCCACTTTGTAGACCTGCGCCACGTTGCTGTAGTCGATTATCTGTACAGGTGTACGGACGACAACCAGCATCGAGACCAGGGTCAGGGAAAACACCCAGCCGACAAGGTCCATGATGTTGTGTTTTTTCACCCAGCTGACGGCCACAATCAGCACCGAAAACGCGATGCACATTTTCTCAATGGACGACCAGGTGGCGGTCCCCATGAACGCCGCGATGGCATTGAGATTACCCCGCAGCCAGTCGCCCCCGGCGATGGTGTAGATTTCAAGTGGCGTCATCAGAGGCTCCCTCCGAAATGGTAGTTGTTCTGGTAGCGGGTCATCATGCGGGCGGACACCTGCTGACGCATGTAACTCATCTGCCGGTCAACAACCAGCATCGCATCCTGCTGGACCTGAACACGCGCCTGAAAGGCGGCAATCTGTACGCTTGCCTGATTCAGGTTTTCCAGAATTAAATCCATTGTCGACTGCGGATAGTTGCCTGTGGCAATCATGGCCCGGGCCTGCTGAATAAGCTCCTGGATGTACTGCAGGAGAATGTCGTAGCCGATATAGTCCGTCAGCTGATAAATCAGCGTGTTTGAAATACCCAGCATCTGCGGGTCGACAATGTATTTGAACACCGGGATGGTGGTGCTGGAGATAAAGCCCTTCTCCTGCTCCGTCAGGGTCTGGTCCATTACCGCCTTGCTCTGAATACTGCTCAGAAGTGTCGAAATCTGGCTCTTAAGCGCCTTGTCGGCGGCAATGGTGACCGTCGCATCTGCGACTACTTTCAGGCATTTTTCAGAATCGTTGCAGTGGTAGATTTTAGCCGTCCCCCCTTCCATCATGGCTTTAATCAGGTCCTGGTCGGTGGTACGCGCCGGCAGCGGCGTAATCTCACTGTTCTCACCAAAAATCAGCGTCCCGGTCAGCGTCATCACAAACTCTTTCAGCTCCTTATTGCCGTCAAAAAGCCGGTTTTTGGACAGGGCGTTCCACATGATGTTGATGTTCTTCATGACGCGCTCCTTGTCCTTATCGCTGGCTTTATCCTGCACCTTGCCCATCTGCCCGCCAACCGAACAGCCCTGACGCGATGCCGCCCAGTCGGCAAAGATATTGCTCTCACCGGCAATGTCCTGGCAGACCTTCTGCTGCGCCACCTGGGTGCGGGGGAACAGACCACCCACAATGCCCTGTGCGGCCTGACAGGAGCTGAGGTTCATACTGTTGATGTCGCTGGCCATCTTCTGGAGGAAGTCTTTGGCCGTTTTAATTTCGGGTACCGTAGTCTGCAGGGCAAGGTCAAAGAAGTAGCCCGCCGCATTGGACATGATTTGTTTGCCGAAGCGCTGCAGCTGCTCGCTGTTAATGAAGCTGAATGAGCCCAGGTACGCATCGATGCCGCCGCAGCCGGCGTTGATATCCGGCAGGGTCATGCTGACCAGCTGGATGGTTTTCACCTGCGTTCTGGCATACAGCGAACCGCCGGAGGCATAGCCCGCCGCCTGTCCCTGCCAGACCTGTGGCTGACTGGTATTGGACGCGAACCCCAGCTTGTTGAAGAAGTTATTCATATCGCCGTTCACATCGGCGGCTGCCGGGAGAGACAGCCCCAGCAAAAAACCGCCCGCCAGCGCGGCCCTCTTAATGTCGCCCATTCCCTGTCTCCCCCATCATCTGAAATACCGTATCGACTCGTGCCATAAAACCCTGCGCATCCGTGGCGCCCTGCAGAACCGGATATGCCGCCAGCGTATTCACGTTGACCAGAAACGTGGTCGGCGTGGCCACCGGGATATTGGGGAAAAAGGTCTGCATCACGTCAGGTGGTACCGGCAGCGCCTCCGGAAAGGCCTCATCGCCCTGTCCGTCAATGGTATAGGGGAAGACAGAGAAGCCGTACTGCGTGGCCAGCTGCTTCAGGACCGGGTCAAACTTATGGCAGTACGGGCACTTCCCCTGCATGAACAGCACGACTTTCCAGTCCCGAAGGTCCACCTGCCTGCCGTTGCTGAGCCGGAACCAGCGGGGCTGAGAAGCCGGCGTCACCGCGTGCGGAGCGCCATCCCGCCGGGAGGCAGATGAAGCACCGGAGATACCCTGCGGGTCCCAGAGCGACTTCACCTCATCAAGCGTCCCTCCGTGCCCCATGCCGGAAAGGGTCAGGAGTAAGGCCGCCGTTTTGATTGCTGTTTTAGTTGTGTTCTTCAGGTTGTTTTTCACGGTTTTTTTCCTCCTTTTCGGCTTCGGCAATGAGGGCATTGAGAATGCGGTACCCGCCGAAGATGACCATTCCTAAACCCAGAATTTCTGCGGCCTGCATGGCCATTTCAGGCTGTTTCCTGACAAGCCGGGCGATGAGGTGAAAAAACACTCCCACAGCCAGCACCCACATCCCGGTAATGTCTAAATCGGGAAAACGAATCTTTCGCATCACTCATTCCTTAAAAATTGGGTTTAAAGTCGCTGGAGACATAGAGGAACTGTTTCGCCAGGTCGTCCTGGCTGATGAAGCCGTAACTCAGCGGCTTCACCTGCCCGCTTTTCGGGTCGACCAGCATCATCGCGGGGAAGTACTTCACGCCGAGCTGTGCGGCCTGTCCCTGGTCCGTCCGGCTGTCGGGCAGCATGGGGTTAATGACACCGTCAACTGACACCGGTATCACGCTCAGGCCATAGGTTTCGCGGAAGTTCTGAATCACCTGGACCAGCTGGCCGTCGATGGCTTCGCGGCCCCGGTAAAAGAACATCACGCCAAAATGCTGCGCGAGGGTGGAGATGGCCCGGCGCTGTTCGGCATAATCAGCGGCCAGCTGGTTTTTTACGGTGCCGTTGTAGTGGCTGTACTGCAGGTTGTAATCGAGTTCCGGGTGCGCCAGCATGGCCTTCTTCGCGCTCATCGAGAACAGGCCTGCCTGTTGCGTCCAGTAGTTCTGCAGACGGAAGTACTTCACAAAGGCCGGTACCGAGGGGTACATAATGGCTTCCGCCAGGGCTTTCTTCGTCGCCTGCTGCAGGAGAGCCTGCTTCTGGAGAATATCCATCTGCGGTGGCGGGGCCGCCGGTACCGGCGGCTTTTCAGCTTCCCGGGACTTCAGCTTCTCGTTGTACCACTGCCAGCCTGCATCTTTGGCGAAAGCCGGCAACAGGGTGCAGCAAAGGCACCCCGCCAGAAGGGCGGTGTGTATTTTTCGCATGTTAAATACCTGTTTTAATCAGTGTGGCTGGTGTGAGATGTGCTGATAGACGATGAATTTATCGAGAGTGATGGAGCGTCTGCCGGCATCATCGCGCCCGACAAAATGGTCGCCCTCGCAATACAAAAAAAGATGGTCCATTTCTAAATCGACCCGCTCACCCGCTTTCACCACCCAGGCGGCCTGAGAAATCCGGTCACACTGGATACCCCAGGCACGATTGGTCGTCCTGAACGCACTAATCTGTTTGTCCCGCCACAGGCTGTAAGACATAATGCTCACCAGAAAAACAACAAACACGCTGACAAACAGCATCACCATTCCATACGATTTTCTCTCTTCCATCCCTGCTCCTTTATTTTCCCTTCTGTAAAAGCCTGGTCAGCGCCGAAAAAAACAGATAATTCATAAGCCCGACACCGCCCATGCAGAGAATAAAGATAACGCTCAGGATATAATCGCTGCCTGATGTTCCTTTGACGGCATCCCATGAAAAGTACAGCACCGGAGAAATGATAATTCCCGTCAGCGTCAGTCTCAGAGAAAAATCGACGGCAGGATGTTTGTGAAAATTAACTTTCATTCTTTTCTCTCCCGTTACGAGTATTCTGTTTTACACCGTCAGCCTTATGCAGCCCGATAACGTAGAAAATGAGTGATGCCGCCCCCATCCCCATCGACTCAGACCAGCCCCGTGCAGACAGTCCTGCAAACGCAACGGCAACAGCGGCCTGGCACGTCAGGGCACCCAGGAATATCAGGAGCAGACTGCGGCCTGACATGCATAAAGCAATACCAGTCGGAATAAAAAGAAAGACCACAAGCAGAACAACCACCATGAATGACGCGGCCATTTAATCACCTTTAGATATGTATGTTATTAAAGAGGGGTTACTTTGCAGAAGACTGTGTGAGAAGCTCTTTAATGCGTTCTTTCGTTTTTTCTGTCAGCGCTGAGTTCTCAGGAATAGACTGGTTCTTCATTAAATCCTCCATGAAGTTCGTGAAATCCAGCTGGTCAAAGTTAATACGCTGAAGCTCGTCCACGCTGATACCCCGACAGTCCGGGCTTTTCGCTCCACCAAATCCGATATGCAGCTGGCCGTTACGTCCCTGCTGCTGAACAATCTGCGCCAGTTTTGAATCAAACTGACAGTAGCTGCGCTTTTTCTCCAGACAGACACCCAGGACTTTTTTCGAACAAAACTCCCCGATGCTGATGGTCAGCTTGTTGGCTTTGGCTTTCGCGAGCGCCTTATCTTCGCCGCTGCAGCGCGCCAGCCCCACATCCTGGCCCCAGCCGCTGTCCTTGCAGCAGTTACTGAATCCGGCGGCGAACTTTTTGCAGTATTTCGCATTGCCGGTGAAGGCCCTGACATTCACGCCGTCCATCTCAGCCACGTCCTTACCGGCTGCGGCCAGGGCGGCCAGTTCGGAGACCGCCTGACCAAAATCATTGTTCTTCCCGGAGGCCGCCTTATCGCATTCGCCATCAAGGCAGAACAAGTCCCCGCCGCAAATCATCTGCTTCCCGCTGGTCCGCGTCTCACAGGAGAACGTGGCGTACTCATGAAGACAGGTCCCGCTTCCGTCCTCACTGTAAAAGGCGCACTGGCGGGATGACAGGGTGCAGGCTTTGTTATCCATCAGAGACTGACAGGCACCAAAATCTGCAGGCTGAGTAATGTACGTGTCCCTGTAAGCCCAGCAGGCCTGATAAACCGGGTACGCTTTCCCGTCCTGCCAGACCTCTTTCGTACCTCCCGGCTCAGTACATTCTGACGATGTTTTGTTTCCTTCATCTTTGTTAAAGGCGCAGTTCTCAACCCAGGTGACGTCAGGCGCCCACTCTTTTGAGGCGACCTGCATTGTGGCGCGGATGTTCAGCGTGATGTAACCGGAGCGGAGATTCCGGGCCAGTATGCCGGCGAAGTAGCTGACCGAATAGCTGTCATGCAGCTTAATGGTCATAATCTCATCCCGGCCCTCCACAACCTGATAACCGCCACCGGAAAGGGTTTTCCACTCCTGCCCCCCTTCCACACGAACCGAACCGCCAAGGGCATAGAGCGTCCTTGCCTGCCCCGGAGGCGCATAATTCGGCAGGCTGGTAATGAAATACTGCGCCTCTGCATGAATAAGCGTCCCTGTCACACCGAAGGTGAAGCGGACTTTCACCTGGTCGCCCTCCTGCCAGGCATCCTTCAGCGCCACACTGTACACCTCTGTCGTCGTCGTATCGTTATAGTGACCGGTAATGGTCGCCGTCCGCGTGCAGTACTGCTCAACCTGAAGGTCGCGCTCACAGGTGTGGTTCGTGAATTCACTGCGGTTCACGACCTGTGCCGTACAGGCCTGTCCGGTATCCCCGACAATCGTATCTGCCCGGGATTCGATGTCTTTTGCCGACTGAATAAACGGTGCATCCGGTGAAATCAGGTCCGGCGGCCGGTTTGTGAACGATTCCGTAATGGTTTTACCGGTCTCGCCCTGGCTGAACTCAGAGGCCGAGTCACCTTTCAGGGCGCTGTCTCCGCCGGCGGTGACGCCACCGTAGTATTTTGTCTGGTCCGGGCTGTCGGTATACCCCGGCAGGTTTTGCTCGCCACTGAAGTTTTTCAGCGAGTCAATCCCGCTGCCCTGCACCTGCTTCGCAAAATCCGACCCGGCTTTATAATCGGTACCGCTGTCAGCACAGGCCGGTGATGCAAGCCAGATGAAAGCACTGAGGACAGAGGCGTGTAGTGTCAGAATGAGCGGGAGTTCTTTCACCGGATACCTCCCAGCATTGTTCTGGCCGTCTGTGCGCAGTCACCTGTTTCCGCCACTTTCTCCAGCGCCTGTTTCAGGCGAATATTGCCGCGCACCACGTCATACCCTGTCTGACACCGCACCACCAGGGCCGGGACACTCCGGATGTTGTATTGTGAGTACAGCGTCGGATCGATCTGGACGCCATCGGTGACACCGTCCTTTACCAGCTGCAGCACCGCGTCAGTAGTGGTCTTCATGTCGTTGTTGATTAATCCCCGCAGTGTCGCCGGAATACCGTACTGGCGGGTTTCATGCAGCATGCGCTTCAGTCCCTCTTCAGGTATCGAGAAGGAGACAAAATACAGTGCTCCTTCTGTCGGCTTTTCCTGATTCACTGCTTTCTGCTGGCTCAGAAGATTATCGATAAACTGGCTGTCTGAGCGGTTAAGAGGGTTGCGCTTAATCTGCGCTTCCAGCTCCTGCTGCAGCTGTCTGTCCGGATGCTGGCGCAGCTGCTCGCTTAAATTCTCCTGTTGTTTCAGCCAGGCTCTGTCTTCAGTTGTCGGACCAATGGCCCCACACACCTTCATGGTCAGTAAGGCCATCACTATCATCGCTTTGATAAATTTCATCGGAGACTCCTGTCAGAGGAAGACGCAGTTACGTTTACGCCACATCAGATAGCCGTAGTTCTTTCGTGAGTTGGGGGGATTTCGTCCTGCTTCCCAGCGCATCACGCTGCGCCCCACAGGATGGCACTGACCGCTGTCGGGGTACATGTTCACCATCTGATAGCGCCAGCGCTCTTTAGGAATGATCGGGGACGGGTACTCATAACAGACCGCCTTGTCCTTGCCGATGCTCTCCATTATCTGGCCCTGCCGGTGAAGCTTGTAGGCCATGCGCTCGCTGACCAGTAACGAGGACTGCAGCGGACTGGACTCGTTGCTGACCCAGCCGCTGAAGGGATACATCGAACCCTGAGAGCCGGCGCACCAGAACAGAACATCCAGCGGCATATGAAACGCGCTGGCCATCGCATCAGCAGCACAGGCGCCCTGCGCAATCGGGTTGGCAAACAGAATGGCTTCCGGATTCAGGATGGTGGTCAGGCTGCTGTCCACCCAGGTCGGGTCAATTTCGGAGAGATACGCGATATCCATATCGCCCCCTTCCAGGCAGCCTGCTGACGTGATGATGTTCAGCCAGTAGGTCAGCGGGTATTTGTACCAGTGAACGTGATAGAAAGCCCCGTTCACCTGCTTGTCGTCTTTTTTCGCGGTACCCATACCGGTCTTGCCGAGGTTGATGCTGAATCCACCGAGATTGACCATGCAGCCCGGGGAACGGCTGACGTCCGTCATCGCCATGGGCTCCCAGTACCCGATGGCCAGACCGGGGCGAACAAACAGCGGCGGCGGGGCCGGGCAGAGCTGCAGGGGACTGCCGGGATTGCTGGTATCCGGCAGGTCACCTTTGCCGACCTGCACGCTGCCGAGCGACAGGGGGAAGATACAGCGCCAGCACACATCGGTGATCGGGTTGACGAATCGCCCCTCACAGGAAGGGTCAGCGGCCGCACTGAGGCTGTACCCCCACAATGTCAGGGCACACAGGAACAGAGTCAGGGTTCTCACAGAAACATCCTTATTTAACAGGGAAGGTCTCAATATTCAGCCGTTCACCGGAAGGCGCCGGGGTGATACGCGCCGGGACCGTGGTCAGGCCAAAGCGCTGGCTCAACACGCCGTTCTGGTCGAAATAAATCCGGCTGTCCAGTGCGGCGGACGTGTCCGGCACGCTGCCGCGCACCAGGATAATCTTGCTCATCAGGGTTTCCGGGACCTGGCGCTTCATCCACGCTATCTGGTCGGCATCATCCCCGTTGATAAAGTACAGGGTCTGCACAAACGGCACGGTTTTCAGGGGATTCACCACATCTCCCTTTCGGGCAAACACCCGGCCCTTATTGTCCTTCAGGTCTTCGGTCAGGCGGATGCTGGGGTCAAACCAGCGCTGCCCGTACTTCTCTGCCCGTTTAATCCCTTCCACCGGGGCCGGGCGCTGGCTGTTTTCAATGACGCGCTGTTTAAATTCATCCATCGTCTGCTCCCACTTTCCTGTGGTCTGTAGCGTCTGCAGGCGCTGCGTGATGAGCTGCAGCATGTCCTGCTCGCGCACGGGCCATAAATCCCCCCAGGTCCCGAGGTCGGCCGCCTGCGTCAGCGGTGACAGCAGACAGCCGGCGAGCAGAAAAGCGCGAAGTGTTGTCATTCACGAACCCCCTTCATCCGGCGGGCAATGTCGTGCTGAATGGTGCGGGTCACATCGGATGCGCCCTGGACCACCGCGGGTGAGACCAGAATGAGCACATGATGTTGCTGCTGATAATCCGCCAGGCTCTTCTCCAGCGCGTCGTTAAACCGGTCCGAGAGCGCTTTTGACTGCGCCTCAGTCAGTGGCTTCTGGCTGACGCTGTCCATAAAGCTGTCGAGCGTCTTTTTCATATCGAAGGCCACCACCCGTGGCGTGGTGTACGCCAGCATCACCCGCGTGAGCATGACGTTGCAGGCCAGGGTAAAAACGACGAGGGCGGTGATGACCAGCACCCGCCGGAAAGTGCGCGATGTCGCTTTGTTTTGCTGCTGTTCCGGCCTCTGCTGCTGTTGCATCTGCTCCGTTTGTTGCTCTGCATTCTCTTCCATCAGCGGTTTTCCTCTGTGTCGTTTTCAGATATCCGGGATTCAAGCTCAGCCATCTCCCTGTCAAAGTTCCGGCAGGCCAGTCCGTACACCGCATCGTGAATATCGACACCTTCTGCCCGGCGCGCTTTCATGTACTCAAAATCCGGGCCTTTGGAGGAGTACATCGCCCTGCTGAGCGGGTCGACAAACAAGCGGTGCCAGGAGCAGTTCGCCTCCACCTGCAGCATAAAAGAGGAGAACCACTGCTCTTTGGCCGAGCCGAAACCGTTAATCATGTCTTTCTCAAGCTTGCTGAACTGGTCGGGGTACAGCTGGTTGTATTTGGCAAATTCCTTGGCCGACTGTTTCAGAATGGCCTTGTACGACGAGTTACCCCAGGCGGCCCGTGCAGCGCTCGATGCGGTCGGGGAGTCGAAGTCGACGATGTTCTGGGTGATGGTGATATAGGCCCCGGTGTGCCGGCGCGCCGTCCGGTAGCCCTTCTCGATAAAGGTCCCGACCTTCTCGTTTTTGAAGTCCAGCAGTCGCCAGCCTTCATCAATCACGTTAAGTTTTTTCAGGCTGCGCGGGGACTGGTACATCCGGTTCTCGATATAGATAATGAGCGAGAACATCACCGCGACCAGCAGGGACTGCCGGGACTCCAGCCCGCCCAGTTCAAGAACCACCATCCGGGCATCGTCGTGCAGGGACGGCTCATCGGAGTTGAAGTACTCCCCGTACAGCCCGTTCACCGTGTACTGGTCGAGCAGGATAATCATGTCATCAAGTCGGCTGCGCACCCCCGGTGAGTCGGCGTATTCGTCACTGTCCTTCTCGCTCTGGAGAAAGGCCACCACATCATCGATACGCGCCTTGTTGCGCTTACTCAGCCAGGCCGCCCGGACCGCCTGCAGGAGCAGACCTTCGTGCACTTCATCCAGGTTGCCGTTGGGGCTGGCCATCACCGACATCTGGTCGCGGATACGCTCGGCGGACAGGTCAAAGTTCGCGTCATCGAGAATATTGGCGAACGGATTAAACTTCAGCGAGTCGCCGTCGAGATACACGCCCCCCATGTTTTCGCACAGGGACTTGTAGCCGTCGCCCATGTCGAACACCCAGGCAAAACCGCCGGAGTCGAGCACGCTGCGAATGAGGGGCTGAATCAGACCGGTCTTCCCCGCCCCGGAGGTGCCGCAGACCGCCATGTTGAAGTTGGTGTTGTTCATTCCCTCGTAGAACAGATCGATGAACGCCAGCTGGTTACGGTAGGTGGGGGCCAGGAGTCCTGCCGGCGCCAGCGGACTGTCAGCGACAACCGGCAGAAGGTTGGCCACCTGGAACGTCTCAGCCCGCTTCACCACACCTGCCGCCTGCAGCTCTTTAAACAGGCCTTCGCCGCACTTGAACGGCATCATGGCCAGAAAATTACGCAGGTGATGGTAGCGGGCCGGGATAAGCTGGAAACCGCCCTTACGGTAGCTGTTGAGCACCTGCTGTTCGGTAGCGAGAGAGGCCTCTGCGTTGTCGGCGGTATACGTGGTGATGTTAAAGAAGTAGGACACCAGAGAGGTCTGGTTGGTCGCCAGACGCTGGCGGATATCGCCCCACTCCTGCACCTCCTTTATCACGTTCGGAAAATACTTCGCGTAGGAGGTTTTGCTTTTCTTCTCCACGTCCATGAATTTCAGGTTGGCTTCGTTCTGGGTCTTCACCTGGTCCTCGACCATCAGCGTCAGCGTGATGACAAAGGGGCAGGAGATGGAGAGCTCCGGGTTCAGCAGGTTGGCGTAGTTGTCAGCAGCGGTCCAGAGAAAGGCGATTTCCGGGTCACACTCCAGGTGGTAGTTCGTCACCCGGGTCACGCACTCTTTCCCGTCGCGCCCCAGGCGGCCGATTTTCAGGTGACCGGCCGTGACCTGCATGTCAAAGCTGTCATCCACGCACTGGTAGTTCAGGTCCTGATACGGGTCCAGCTTGTACGGCACCCGGTACATCTCATGCGGGTCCGGATTAATCAGCTCCCGCATCAGTTCGACCAGCCCGGCTGCATCGAGGATACGCGTCGGGATGTAAGCCCCACCGAGCGATGCCCGCAACACTTTAATCTGATTCTCCAGCTCCACAATTTGCGTGGTGGAGTTCTTCTTGCGGGGCACGCAGCAGGAGATGTAGACGCGGTAGTTACGCAGCGTCAGGGGCAAATCCAGATTGTCCGGCAGAGGAAACTGTGTTTCAGCTGCCCGGAGGTAGTAGGCGCGGGTGATGGCATTGAACTTTTTAGCCTGTGTACCGCTCCAGCGGAATTCACGCAGGCCGTAGTCGATATCATTCCCGACCAGCTTACTGGATACCAGATGAAAACTGACCGGCACCCCCCGGGGAAGTTTACTGCGCAGTAAATGCTCCAGCGTGGAGACGATATCTTTATCCGCACCGGGAAGCGGGCGCGCTTCAAACATATAGCCGACGGTTTTGTTATTAATAAACAGCCCGGTGGCAGAGTCATAATCCTTATAAGGCAGGATACGGCTGAACTGCGGAAAGTTCATGCTGCCCAGCGTGTCATTGGCTTTGGCAGATTCGTCGGGCAGCTTCAGCGCAGAGACCAGCGAGTTCACGGCCTGCGCGACGGTATCCATGATGTTATTACTCATGCGAGCATTCCTTAATACATTTTAGAAATTCAGAGAAATATCAGGCTGTAGTTCGCGGATATATCACGCAAAGCCATTTTTAAAATCGCAGACACAAATAAACACCGAAAGTCGCTCAGGCGAATTTAAAAACTATTTACCTGCACGCTTATATAACTCCCACTGGCGGATATACTCATCATACTGAACCGTCGGTATATTAATGATGACACCGGCACAATCCAGTTTATTAACAGGTTCGGTAAATGCGCCCGTCGGAATGTTTGCCTCAAGGAGTTTACAGTCATTTTTCCAGTGTCTCCCGGCTTCCAGCTCATCCATCGTGAATGACCGACTGGTAAAGACGATAAGTGTGACAAACGCAACCACTGCCATAAGTGCACTAAAGAAAAATACATTAGCCCTGCAGACTCGCAGATTAATCTTTTCAGGGATAACAAACATGGCCAGCGCACCGACAACACCGATAACGAAAAGGATCAGGCACACACCAATAAGCCACTCAATATTATCTCCTTCAAGGTAGTAGGCTCTCATTGACTGCCTCCGTTCAGCGTTTCCATCGTACTGTTCAGGGGTTCTCGCGTTTTAACTTCAATGCACTCACCCGTATTACTTCCGAACCTTCTGTTGCCTCCACGCGCTTCGACTGCACGCAGCATTTTGAGGCACACATCCGTATTGGGCATAGGTGTGATACTCCAGATACCACCGGCACTAGCCGGTGTCATCAGCACCAGAAAAATGAAGGTATGCATACCTTATTGTCTCCGTTTATAAATTAACGCCGAACAGTTCTTCAATTAATTCTGCGATGGTTTTTATTTGCTTATCGCCATTTATCGCCCTGTCATAATCAGCCTTGCTGACATTTTCAATAACGTCACCACACTGAAGCCGGTTTTGCGCGGAAGAGAGAAACCCCCTGTCAATATTCGACTCCAGTAACCGGCAGTCATTAATCCAGTGATGAGCCTGCGCCTCGGGTACAGCGTGGCTGTCAGAAGATAACAACAGAGCATACCCGACCACAGTAATGACCAGCGCGAGACCCCATTTGAATAATTCACTCATAATCAGCACGACCTTTCAGTAAATAAATTCAATGCAATTCACTCTGCATTTTTTCAGACGAACCAGCCTCTGGTCTGTACTTAACAGGAAGGTAGCGGGTTATCCCATCAGGGCAGGACCAGGCATCTTTTGTTGTCCCGAATAATCCTGCCTGTTGTGCTTCAAATGCGGAGATCTTGCAGTTTTTAAGCGTAAAGGAAATATTTTCTTTTCTTTGTTGAATATTTTTATAAGTAGACTCAGGTTCAAGTGCAGCAATAAATATAAACAAACAAAATAAGACATCAATTACCAGGAGGATTAGTTTACTCCACCATGACCTGAAATCCTTCAGAACAAAAAAAAACAGAAATAACTCCAGTACCCGTAATCATGAAAATCAGTGGTATGTATACCGGCTCTTCTTTCAGAAGCAGCCAGGTATATTTAAAAGCCTCAGTCATTATCCCATCCTCTGAACACGCTACCGCCCTCCCCTTTCAAAGCGCAGGGTACTCGTTATAAAGCCAGTAATAAGAAAGCGCGCCCCCGCCGGAAATGGCGCAGGCGTGTGGGATATCAGTTAATCCGGGGCTGGCCCCATGCCGATGGCATCACCACAAATAACACCGTGGTGACGCTCTGGATAAAACACCGGGGTATCATCAATCCTTGCCCGAAATTGATACTTGACTCCTTTGGACTTAACAGACTTCCTTATACCAGAGCCTGAGCATTATAAAACAGGTGTCGGTAGAGAAACCGTCGCCAGTAACTTCGGTCAGGGTTTCAACTGAAATTACCTGAATATTCTTGTTTTCAATCCATTCATTCATTTTACGGACGCAGTCAAACTCCCCATCGCCAGATGTTTTTTTATCTTTTTTAAAATCCTGAAACTTAATCATAAAAAACGACTCCATTCTTCATAAATTTTCAGACCACAAGCGCGAGGTGTAAAGCACGCTACCGCCCATCCCTTTCAACGCAGAGGGCACTCGTTTTAAATCCGGTGTACATTCAGTATTCACAGCGCCATTAACGCCGCTGTTGATTAGTTAATTCGGGGCTGGCCCCATGCCGATGGCGTCACCACAAATAACACCGTGGTGGGCTGGTGATAGACGTCTTCAGCATCGATATACGGCGCTATCCAGAGGGAGGCCGTCTGTTCTCCCTTCCTGAGTGGGCGGGGATAATTGCCCGGCAGCGTTACAGGTGAACGAAATGTCTGACTGACCGGCGTGGCAGTGAGCGGCGCGGTCCGATTGCTGGCGTTTTGCACCGGGTGTACTGGCGGCGCGCTCAGCATGCCTGCCGGTTTCACTGCCGCCGTTGACACTGGAGTTGTGCCGGTTGCAGAGAGGGTCGGTTGCGGCGGCAGCGGGTACGATACCTGCGACAGCGTGCGGAAGTTGCCGTCAGCCAGTCGAGGCAACCCGGCCGCAGCCGGCTTTGCGGCGCTTTCCTCCCGGGCCTTCGCTTTCTCATTCGCCTGCTCCATCGTCATACAGGTATCCGATGTCGTGGCATTACATTCGAATTCCGTCTCTGTGCCCGCGCACCCGGTTAAGAGCAAAGCGCTGCTCAGAGGAATTAACAGCATTAATTCCTTCATGATATTTCTCGCTATTTATCAGTTATTTTTTCAGGTTCATCCTGAACAGAGTGTTTGCCTTAATCGTCCGGACAAATTTATCCCGCTCTCCCGGACTCATCGCTTCGTCAACACGCTTAAGCTGAGTGACATCCGATCGGGCGAAAATCAGTTCTGATGAAAACGCTGTTTTTCCTGCACCAGGCTCCCCGACCGGAACCGCATTACCGGTTTCATCGGGGTATGGATTATTTCTCTTTGTTTTCATTTTTATCTTCCTCGCTAAATCTGGCGGAAGGGTCATAAATCACGATGGTCTCACCGCGTTTCTGATATCCGGCCAGTAACGGTGATATCGCGCCTTTGCCGGGTCTGCATCCGGGAAAAACATTCCCCCGCGCATCCCTCACCCACGTGATACCTGTTCTGCTGGCAGGGGTACGGCCGAAAACCACCGCGACACCCGTAAACACCACCGCCATCAGAAACCAGAGCCAGAGGATATTTTTCGTGTAGCCCTGGTCGATATGTGCTGCATACCCTGCCGCATCCGTACTGAAAGAAGAGCAATCCTCCTGTAAAACAGGAGGCAGTAATGGCTTCACCGCATCACCATTGAGTGCTTCGCGCGAAGCGGGTCCCGTGCAGTCGTGAATGACATATCCTTCCCGCTGCACCGATTCGATGGTATTCACCAGCATCTGACCGGGCGTGATATGACCACGCCACAGCACTGTTACAATCAGCAGCATCATGGTGGCCATCGGATACACCACCGCATGCTGAATCAGCCAGCGGAACCAGCGCAGCGAGGACATGGACAGAGCGAGAGCAGTGCGGGACTTAACCATGATTTTCTCCCTGCGCTTCTCCGCCTGGTGAGAACTGGCGAGGGTCAAGTTTGCCCAGCTTCTTCAGCATCTCGTCAGTGTTAAACCCGTTCAGGTTGCTGCCTGACTGTTGCGCTTCAGGCTGCGAGACCGGCTCCTGATTCTGCGCCTGTTGTTGTCCGTTCTTTTCCGCCTCCAGCTCCTCAATGGTTTTCAGCTGGAACCCATCCTGAAAGACCACCGTCACCTCATTGCCGGCCCCAATCGGAATGACGGGGTGGTACTGCTCGGCACGTTTGATGTAGTACTCGCTCAGCGTCTGCGCCGCTTTCGACGCACCGCCGCCAATCCCCATTTTCAGAACGTCGCCGGCACCGACCGTCGCCGTAGCCCCGAGACCCACGGACGGCTGTGACGCCCGCTCCATCCCCTGACCAATTCCGTCAACAAAGCCAGCACCCCAGGCCCAGCCGAGGATTTTGCCGTTACGCATCACGACTTCCCCTTTCACCCCGTTCTTGCCCATGAAAGAGACGTGCCCGGCGATCGGCTGGTCGATGGTTTTATCGCCTTTGATACAGCTGATGTTCCGGGTACGAACGATGGCGCGCTCACTGGAAACATCCCCCCAGGCTTCGAGACCGACAAAGCAGCCGGTCAGGTCATACGTTTTGCTGTTCGGCATCTCGACACGACCCACCACACGCAGCTGCATCGGCACCGTGGACTCGTTACCCGTGACAGAAGCATTCGCATCGGCCCCTTCAATCAGGATGCTCTTCGCAAAGCTGCCGGAAGGGATATAGGGCAGCTCCCGCCCTTTTTTGCCCCTGTTGTAGTTGAACGTTTTACGCTGTATCTGGTTCGGAACCGGCACAGACTGGTAGCTGACCTGTGGCGGTAGTGTCACACCATTGCCCGGATAAAATGCCGTCGGAGGCGGTACCGCTGCGCCGGACTGCGGCGGATAACTGGCAGGCTGCGGCTCGCCTTCCGGGCCAGGAGGCGGAGACGGCGGTGTTGGCGCAGGTTCGCCGCCAGAGACAGCCGGCTTAACGCCCAGCGCCTTCAGCTGTTCCTGCATGGCCGCATTCTCATTGCTGAGTTTGTCGATACGTATCTGGTCAGCCGAGCGCGCCTTACTGAGCAGGTCCACTTCCCCCTGTAGGGAGGCAAATCGCTTGTTCAGGTCTGCCGCCGTGGCCTGCATCTCGGTGGTGGCATGCTGCTCCACTTTGCTGTTGAAGCTGCTGTCGACCACCCCGGTCATGTCAGGTGCGGGTTCGCCCTGAGCAGGAGCCTCTTCATCAGAGCTCAGATTCAGCTCTGACAGATAAAGACCGCCACCAACGGCAGCTGCACCGCCGACAAGAATGAGACCCAGCCAGACGTACTGTTTACGCTTAATCAGCGTGTTGAAGTTCGCCATCAGCGGTTCCCTCCAGCATCAGAGGTGGTCACCCAGACCTGCATCCGGCCACCGGCGGTCAGCGGTCCTGCAGGCGTACTGAGCATGACGGCGCGCGTGCCGGGCTGCCAGAAATCGCTCTCACGCACCATACGAGGCGACAGCGAGACATTATCCAGACTGTAACGGACGACCTTCAGGTGATGCCCTGTCCAGACTTTCTCTGCCGTGGCACGCAGACCGGCTGGCACCGCCAGCGTTTCTGACGTGACCGGGACAGCCTGATAGTCATCAGGGACGCTTCCCTGACGCACAGCACGGTTCAGGGTAACCAGCACCGACTCATACGGATTCGACTCTTCCCAGGCTTTTGCCGGGCCCGGCGTGCCCGACAGTTCACTGACCAGCTGAATGGTTCTCCCGACGCCTGCGCGCGGCACGGCACGGATGGAGAAGTTCAGGCCGCGCTCAGTTTCCACGATAAAGGTGAACGGCTTTTTACTGACGGTGGCCAGAATGGCGCCACCGCTGTCGGTCTGCTCCTGGTTGGTCAGGCCGCCGTCGAGACTGTTAATCGCGGTGATACGGTCCCCGGGTACAGTAAAAAGGTTCGGGTCAGTGTTGCTCACCGCGATATTAGCCTGCCCGCCGTTCGTCAGAGGCACTACGGTCGGGGCCAGCGTTCCGCTGAGGGTGACGGACATAGCTGGCGCCATAAATAACAGGTAGCCTGAAATAAATAACGGGTTAATTTTTTTCATTATTTACTTCTCCAAACCGAGCCAGCCAGCTGACACCATCAACACGGTAAAACTGCAGGACATAAGTTTTTATTTCGCTGTAGGGCTTGGAGTCGCCAATCCACGTTTTCAGCTCTCCACGGAAATCAACGCGGTTCTCAGCCGGATACGCACGGGCAGAGGTCATATAAAAAGTGGAGTTCACATTATTGTCTTTTATCCGCTTTGCATCTTCAGCCAGCTGGACCTTAAGACTGTTCTGCGAGGCGGGTAATACATACCGGAGTAACTGCTGATGCTGGGCATCAACCGTTTCCGGTGTGACGTTAAGGCGAAGCGCAATAAAACTCAGCCCCAGTTGTTCAATATAAGAGGCGTCGGCCTGATTCTGTGAAACCGCAAACGGGGCACTGAATAACATCGGTGTCACCGCCACTTTCTGTTCTGTCTGAAGGCGGTAGTTATTAATGCCCTGAATGATATTTGTCGCAAGACTGAGGGTAAAAAGCGTCCCCAGACAGATAAATCCCACGGCGATAACACGCGTGGTATCTTGCCTGGCACCATGTTCCATATGTTATTTCCCCGTTGATTTATTTAATCCACTGCCGGAAACAGGAGTCCGGAACATCATGAAAGAAACCTTTAAGAAGGGAGGTTGGCAGATACCAGTAAATCAGGTCGCGTAGCCAGGAACTACCCCGCCCTTTTTTCAGTTTCTTGATACCCCAGAAAACCAGTACCGCTGAAGCTATGCCAAAAATGAACTTGCTGGTCCAGAAACCCCAGCCGAGACAAATCACGGCCGGGATAAGTTCATCGAGATATAAACCAAACCAGCGGGACTGGTTAGTCAGTGTTTCCGGGAAACGGTATTTCTTTAATTCGTCTCCCGTCATCACTTATTCCCTGTCAGTAACCGGCGACCGACATACCGATGGTGATAAAGGTGGAAATAATGGCGAAGCCGAACAGGAATTTCACGTTCTTGGTCATCATGTACATGATGCCACCTGCGATAACTTCTGCCAGTACCACCCACTTGACCACGCTGGAAGACTTACCGAAGGTACCCTTGACCGTGGTATCACCGGACTTCATCAGGTCAGTCGTGGTGGTGGCCATCGCAACTTCCGGGAAGAACGCCGCCACAGCTGCAACCGGCAGCGCAACTTTAGCGACTTTCAGAGCTTTCTTTTTATTGAAAACGCGGGACAGAAAAGACGGCTTAGTTTCTTCAGAGACAGCAGTGTCCTGAACACTTAATACAGCATTCATATTTATTTCCTTTTAAATAGATAACTTTAAATAAAAACACTCTTGGTACTACTTACGTTTAAGTTTCCGACCTCCTTATCACCTCTACCTCAGAACTATAAAAATCAGGAAACTTTAAAAGATGAGCCTTAAGACGAAGATAAACCTCAAGCGTTTTGGAACGTCCACTTTTGTTTTTCGCCTTAATTAACATCTTATTAGTTTTTTCATCAAAACGAAGAAATAAACGTTTATCTCTTTTTTCATCAGCACTATAAATCTCCTGAACATCGTAAAAGTCAGGAAATTTCCTGAGATGATCATCAACTCGCAGTTGAACTTCAGTACCTTTAACTCTACCACTTCTGAGAGTCGCCAATACCAGCTTCTGATAAGTTTCATCGTCACAGGTAAAAACAACTGCACTACCTGTAGCAGGACGATTAACAAGTCGTTTCACCTTAAGCCCTCATAGAAAAAGCTAAAAGAATTCTTCCCCATTTCTGAATAAAAGGCAATGTAGAAAATGTCATCGATTTTATAACAATTTATTTACATTTCTAGCTATTATATCTCTGACATTCTTCATTATAGGTTCCATCAAATCACTAAGATGAATAACAATGAAGGCGTCATCCCGATTACCGATGTTGAGTTTTTTTAGTATCTGACTACTTTTATTTCTGGACGAACCATTCTCACGGCCAAGAAATTGGCCTATTATCTTATGACTGGCACCGCCCGCATAAAACCCCAAAAAGTCGTATTCATGTTTATCCAAAGATCTTACAGCTCTCATGAAGCTAATGATATCCGCGTGAAGAGGGAGTGAGCGCCTGATTTTTTTATTGGAGCTTGTTGCCTGTCCAAACTTCCACAGAAAACACACACATCCATTAATGATGAATTCTTCAATCATGAAATCAAATTGTTTCCCATTGATATAAATACATCGTTCAATATGGAAGTTGGATTGTTGAATTTGCGTCATTAACTCTAACTCACGCATATCAAGAAAGGTTTCTGTACCTATGAACTCTTCCCATTTCCTTTCAGACTTAAGCCCACCCCCAAACTCGTGTAGAAATGCTGCGTTGAATGCCGGGAAATCTCCTGACTGATCATGAATGCAAACGGGAAAAGAATAGTTCATTATGAGCACTTCAAGAGAAGATGCGAGGGATTGACGGCAGGTGTCTTTTTCTTTACGATCCATCGGATACATAGAGGCCTCCTTTTTAGGTCTACTATGGGCAGTAGGTATGAGAAGGTGAAGTCTTCTCATACCTGCGAAACACAAATTTTAATTACTAATTAAAAAAATCATAAAACATTTGTGATTTAATGTCATCAAAAAAAGATAGATCATTATTCTTTTTATTAGCAAAAAACAGAACTAATCATTAGAACTATCCTCAGCCTCCTCAGGAAAATAAGCACGCATAACTTCCCGCACATCTTCCTGGATATTATGAACCATGCTTTTCCATTGCCACTTCGGGTCCTCTTTGACATGAGGACTGAGACACTCCATTCCCATAACTTTATTCATGGTGAACTGAGTTTTTACAACATATTCAAACAGAGCCTTATTGAATGCCATCTGATTAAAACCCGACTCTTTCCGTTCCATTTGTGCCTCATACACCCTAAGCCCTAACTCTATCAACATTGAACTTATACTTGAAAAATTAACATCCTTATCCTTAGCCCCACCAGAACGTCGATTCTCGATTATCGAGTTTATTTTCTCAACAGCCTGATCGCTTATATACACTTGAACCCTTGGCATAAAGTCTCCTTGTAATTCTTACTAAAAACAACACTCAAATAATGAAATTTCATCATCAATGAATCAACCAGTAGAGTCCCGACTACACTCTAGAGTCCCCTGTAAAAAGTATCCCACGAAAAGGGACTACACTCTAGAGTGTAGTCCCTTTTATTTATATGTTTCGACTGAATATAGTTGATAAAGACTCTATACACACTCTAGTAGGACTCTACATAGAGTCTCTTTAGAGTCTGATAATACTTTCTAATTGAAAGAAACAGAAAGTTAAAACGTCTAACCTCCTCACTTAAAAGAATTATCTGCAAAATTTTAATTTTGCGTGGGGTGTGGTGATTTTGTGGTGAGGAGTGCATATATGTTGAGTCTCGGTCTTGGATGGGTTAAGGTTATTCCGGGATTTGGCACGGAGGGGAATTCATGAAGGGAGTAGCGTTTGGTATCATCCTGTCTTTAATACCATTGTCATCAATGGCAGCAGACTGCTTTGATATGGCTGGCAGGGATTACAAAATTGATCCGGATCTCCTGCGTGCTATATCATGGCAAGAATCACGATTTAAAATTGATGCGATTGGGCGTAATCCTGTTACGGGTTATGGATCAGGCTTGATGCAAATTGACTCGCAGCATTTCAACGAACTGTCGCGATATGGAATAAAACCGGATCATCTTCTTAGCGATGCTTGTCTTAACATCTACACCGGAGCCTATTATCTGGCTCAGGCGTTTAAAAAGTGGGGCGTTTCGTGGGATGCAGTCGGGGCATACAATGCAGGCTTCAAAAAGACCCCGCGCCAGGCAGCAAGACGTTACGAGTATGCGAAGAAGATCCATTACTACTACACGGCTATCAAAGCAAGCAAACGAACTTCTTCTAAAGATCAGAAAATCGCCATGAACTAAAAAACCTTCTGATATAAGAAGGCTTGAATTTCTTAAAAATCTACGGCATCTATACCTGGATAATAATCGGCATCACTTTCAAAATTAAAAAGCAGATACCCGCCCTCCCGGTGCATTAGTATGAGATTTTTGCGTAAAAATTTTGACACCCCACTTCTTTTTAGCGCCAGAAGATGGCGTTTGAAATCATACATCCTTATAACACAACCATAAGGTGTATCATGTATCCACTCTAAGTAACTATCGCAAGTTAGATAATTGGTTGTTGATGAAAGCACCTGAAGAACTCTGATATCACCTTCTTCCATATGTGAAATACTGATACAGACAGCTTTAAATTCAAACATAAGTATTTCCACCATCAAAACGCCGGACAGCTGCCCGGCGCTTATAATTAGCCTTTAAGAGTGCGGAATTTCTCCGCAATTAACCACAATGCCTTATTGAGTTTAACATCACCATCGATTGCTTTTACTGGCCGGGTTGTTGTTCTTTTCCCTTTTTCAGTTCGGCCAGGCAAACCGCCTTTAATCAGATTTTCCTGGACCCTTTGATATGTAGTCCAGATGTCATCTTTTTTATCTTCATAACGGCGCGGATGAATTATCTGTTCAATACTGACCGGAGATTTATTTTCATCTTCATATCGGTAGGTTAATGCAGCTTGTCCAAACAGACGCTGTTCTTCCTTGGTTAATGTAATAGACTTCATGACATCAACGCCTTCAGTTATTTTATCGAAAATTCCCAGAACTTCGTAAGCACCTTCGATAACCCTTCCCACAATATCACCTTTATGAGGTACACGAATCTCACCAAACGACGTACCGCACACAAGGCCATTTGTGCATACAAAACGGAACATACCCGGGATCATTTGATAACTGGACGATCCATCATGCGAGTTAAGAAGAATGATTTCGGGTACTTCTGTTCCTTTATTGGCCCCTTCACGGCGAAGTCTTACCATATGCTTAGTATGCCCCCGTTTATCCTCATCCCTTACTCGTGACTGACAGGCAAAAAATGGCTGGAAACCTTCTTCACGTAATTTATCCAGCAGTGTAATGGTTGGAATATAGGTATAGCGATCACTACGTGAATTATGCTTTTCTTCTGAAAACACAGAAGGTACAACCTTGACCAATTCATCGTTAGTCAGTGGGCGTTCCTGACGAATGGAATGAGTAAGTCCAAATCGGGATGCTAAACGCATATTATTCTCCTTCACCTGTTTAATTTTTTAACCATCACCCGTTGAGTTGCCGGGGCCGCGGTTTTGACTTTGTGCGGGGACCTGCTGAACCTGCCCCCTGGATATAACCTTCACCCGTTTGAGAGCC
>OJWG01000103.1_pt1 | contig 40462 bp, 35 predicted proteins | sample 1600401 | NCBI WGS metagenome assembly OJWG01 (sample SAMN04436829, study PRJEB24849) | human gut metagenome | biome: human gut; feature: NICU; material: stool | host: Homo sapiens | place: USA: Saint Louis, MO | collected 2011-07-21 | reverse complement strand
CCCTGATCCACCCGATCGCGATGGACGACGGTCTGCGTTTCGCAATCCGTGAAGGTGGCCGTACCGTTGGCGCAGGCGTGGTTGCTAAAGTTCTCGGCTAATTGCTGATAACATTTGACGCAATGCGCAATAAAAGGGCATCATTTGATGCCCTTTTTGCACGCTTTCACACCAGAACCTGGCTCATCAGTGATTTTTTGGGTCATAATCATTGCTGAGACAGGCTCTGAAGAGGGCGTTAAGTCCGAAACGCAGCAGAGCATTTCGGTTTGGTCGCCTCGCATTTCATGCGGGGTGAAGTTATTTGTCTGAATTCTTGTGACAGGTTGGTTTATGAGTGCGAATACCGAAGCTCAAGGGAGCGGGCGCGGCCTCGAAGCGATGAAGTGGACAATCGTAGTCGTGCTGCTGGTTGTGGCCATCGTCGGCAACTTCCTTTATCGTGACATTATGCTGGCAGTGCGTGCGCTGGCTGTAGTGATTCTGATCGCTGCAGCGGGCGGTGTCGCGCTGTTAACGACAAAAGGTAAGGCGACAGTCGCCTTCGCTCGTGAAGCGAGAACCGAAGTCCGCAAGGTGATCTGGCCGACTCGGCAGGAAACGTTGCATACCACGCTGATTGTTGCCGCAGTGACTGCCGTAATGTCACTGATCCTGTGGGGACTGGATGGTATTCTGGTTCGCCTGGTATCCTTTATCACTGGCCTGAGGTTCTGAGATGTCTGAAGCACCTAAAAAGCGTTGGTACGTCGTTCAGGCGTTTTCCGGTTTTGAAGGCCGCGTAGCGACTTCGCTACGTGAGCACATCAAATTACATAACATGGAAGAGCTGTTTGGCGAAGTCATGGTGCCGACCGAAGAAGTGGTCGAAATCCGTGGCGGCCAGCGTCGTAAAAGCGAACGCAAATTCTTCCCGGGCTACGTGCTGGTCCAGATGGTGATGAATGACGCGAGCTGGCACCTGGTGCGCAGCGTACCGCGTGTAATGGGTTTCATCGGCGGTACGTCTGACCGTCCGGCACCGATCAGCGACAAAGAAGTCGACGCGATCATGAACCGCCTGCAGCAGGTTGGCGATAAGCCGCGGCCGAAGACACTGTTTGAGCCGGGTGAAATGGTTCGCGTTAGCGACGGTCCGTTTGCCGACTTTAACGGCGTTGTTGAAGAAGTGGACTACGAGAAGTCTCGTCTGAAAGTGTCCGTTTCTATCTTCGGTCGTGCGACGCCGGTTGAGCTGGACTTTGCTCAGGTAGAAAAAGCCTAACAGCCGATCAAAAAAGCAACGATTTAATCGTTGCATGAGGCGCGAAATTGGCATACAATTTCGCGCCTTTTGTTTTTATGGGTCTGATTCCCATAAAGCGATATTTATCACGGGGAGCCTTTTCAGGCGCTACACCCAAACGAGGAAATTTACATGGCTAAGAAAGTACAAGCCTATGTCAAGCTGCAGGTTGCAGCTGGTATGGCAAACCCGAGTCCGCCGGTTGGTCCAGCACTGGGTCAGCAGGGTGTGAACATCATGGAATTCTGCAAAGCGTTCAACGCAAAAACTGAATCCCTGGAAAAAGGTCTGCCAATCCCGGTTGTTATCACCGTTTACGCTGACCGTTCTTTCACCTTCGTTACCAAAACTCCGCCGGCAGCAGTTCTGCTGAAAAAAGCGGCTGGTATCAAGTCTGGTTCCGGTAAACCGAACAAAGACAAAGTAGGTAAAATTTCCCGCGCTCAGCTGCAGGAAATCGCGCAGACCAAAGCTGCCGACATGACTGGTTCCGACATTGAAGCGATGACTCGCTCCATTGAAGGTACTGCACGTTCCATGGGCCTGGTAGTGGAGGACTAAGAAATGGCTAAACTGACCAAGCGCATGTCCGTGATTCGTGACAAAGTTGATGCGACCAAGCAGTACGACATCAACGAAGCCATCTCTCTGCTGAAAGAACTAGCTACTGCTAAGTTCGTTGAAAGCGTTGATGTTGCCGTTAACCTCGGCATCGACGCTCGTAAATCTGACCAGAACGTCCGTGGCGCGACCGTACTGCCGCACGGTACTGGCCGTTCAGTTCGCGTAGCCGTATTTGCCCAGGGCCCGAACGCTGAAGCAGCTAAAGCTGCTGGCGCAGAGCTGGTAGGTATGGAAGATCTGGCTGACCAGATCAAAAAAGGCGAAATGAACTTTGACGTTGTTATTGCTTCCCCGGATGCAATGCGCGTTGTTGGCCAGCTGGGCCAGGTTCTGGGTCCGCGCGGCCTGATGCCAAACCCGAAAGTTGGTACTGTAACGCCGAACGTTGCTGAAGCGGTTAAGAACGCTAAAGCAGGTCAGGTTCGTTACCGTAACGACAAAAACGGCATCATTCACACCACCATCGGTAAAGTGGATTTTGACGCTGATAAACTGAAAGAAAACCTGGAAGCTCTGCTGGTTGCGCTGAAAAAAGCGAAACCGACTCAGGCTAAAGGTGTGTACATCAAGAAAATCAGCATCTCCACCACCATGGGTGCTGGCGTTGCCGTTGATCAGGCTGGTCTGAGCGCTTCTGCGAACTAAGATTAGCTTTACGTGGGCGGTGAATTTGTCTACAATCTTACCCCCACGTATTCTGCTTATAGCAGACGTATAGCCGACATATTCAGGCTGTGGCAAGGCGACAACTGAGTGAATCGCCTGGAGCATAGTTAACTATGTGACCGGTGTGAACGAAGGCAGTCAACGCCGCCACAGATTGAATAGCGACAGATAGACAAGATTTGTTCGTTGGAGCCTGGCCTATCCAGGCCTCCGTCGAAGACCGCAGGTGTCTCGTAAGAGACTTAATGCCCTGCGTAGACGGTGACAGAACGCTAAGATTATTTTTGGATACTCTGGCTTGTTTCTGCTCACCGTATTAAGACGCTCTTCTCTTTGAGTCGAGTGAAGTGAGTTCCGGAGCATGAGCTCTGGCAAACATCCAGGAGCAAAGCTAATGGCTTTAAATCTTCAAGACAAACAAGCGATTGTTGCTGAAGTCAGCGAAGTAGCCAAAGGCGCGCTGTCTGCAGTAGTTGCGGATTCCCGTGGCGTGACTGTAGACAAAATGACTGAACTGCGTAAAGCAGGTCGTGAAGCTGGCGTATACATGCGTGTTGTTCGTAACACCCTGCTGCGCCGCGTCGTTGAAGGTACTCCTTTCGAGTGCCTGAAAGACACGTTTGTTGGTCCGACCCTGATTGCATACTCTATGGAACACCCGGGCGCTGCCGCTCGTCTGTTTAAAGAGTTCGCGAAAGCGAATGCAAAATTTGAGGTCAAAGCCGCAGCCTTTGAAGGTGAGCTGATCCCGGCGTCGCAAATCGACCGCCTGGCAACTCTGCCGACCTACGAAGAAGCAATTGCACGCCTGATGGCAACCATGAAAGAAGCTTCGGCTGGCAAACTGGTTCGCACTCTGGCTGCTGTACGCGATGCGAAAGAAGCTGCTTAATCGCAGTTGTCTTTGTAAAGCATTCGCTTACGTATAAACTTATTCTGATATTCAGGAACAATTTAAATGTCTATCACTAAAGATCAAATCATTGAAGCAGTATCCGCTATGTCCGTAATGGACGTTGTTGAGCTGATCTCTGCAATGGAAGAAAAATTCGGTGTTTCCGCTGCTGCTGCTGTAGCTGTAGCTGCTGGCCCGGTTGAAGCTGCTGAAGAAAAAACTGAATTCGACGTAATTCTGAAAGGTATCGGCGCTAACAAAGTTGCCGTTATCAAAGCAGTACGTGGCGCAACTGGTCTGGGTCTGAAAGAAGCTAAAGACCTGGTAGAATCTGCTCCGGCCGCTCTGAAAGAAGGCGTGAGCAAAGATGACGCTGAAGCACTGAAAAAATCTCTGGAAGAAGCTGGCGCTGAAGTTGAAGTTAAATAAGCCAACCTTTCCGGTTGCAGCCTGAGAAATCAGGCTGATGGCTGGTGACTTTTTAGTCACCAGCCTTTTTGCGCTGTAAGGCGCCAGTAGAATTTCACACTGTTTGACTGCTGGTTGTCCTGACAATGCTTGTTTCTATAGACGACTTAATATACTGCGACAGGTTAGGGCTCCTGAGCTGTGTAAATCGCAATGAAATGGTTTAAGCGTGATAGAAACAGGTATTGCGGAAAGTGTTCCATTTTCCGGTCAACAAAATAGTGTTGCATAAAAAACTGCCTTATGTGGGCAGATGGGTCGACTTGTCAGCGAGCTGAGGAACCCTATGGTTTACTCCTATACCGAGAAAAAACGTATTCGTAAGGATTTTGGTAAACGTCCGCAGGTTCTGGACATACCTTATCTCCTTTCTATCCAGCTTGACTCGTTTCAGAAGTTCATCGAGCAAGATCCTGAAGGGCAGTATGGTCTGGAAGCAGCTTTCCGTTCCGTATTCCCGATTAAAAGCTACAGCGGTAACTCCGAGCTGCAGTACGTCAGCTACCGTCTGGGCGAACCGGTTTTTGACGTTAAAGAATGTCAGATCCGTGGCGTGACCTACTCGGCACCGCTGCGTGTCAAACTGCGTCTGGTGATCTACGAGCGCGAAGCGCCGGAAGGCACCGTTAAAGACATTAAAGAACAAGAAGTCTACATGGGCGAAATTCCGCTCATGACCGACAACGGTACCTTCGTTATTAACGGTACCGAGCGCGTTATCGTTTCTCAGCTGCACCGTAGCCCGGGCGTCTTCTTTGACAGTGACAAAGGTAAGACCCACTCTTCCGGTAAGGTCCTGTATAACGCACGTATCATTCCTTACCGCGGCTCCTGGCTGGACTTCGAGTTCGACCCGAAAGACAACCTGTTTGTCCGTATTGACCGTCGTCGTAAGCTGCCGGCTACCATCATCCTGCGCGCGCTGAATTACACCACTGAGCAGATCCTTGACCTGTTCTTCGAGAAAGTGGTTTTTGAAATTCGCGATAATAAGCTGCAGATGGAGCTGGTTCCGGAGCGTCTGCGCGGCGAAACCGCCTCCTTCGACATCGAAGCTAACGGTAAAGTGTACGTTGAGAAAGGGCGTCGCATCACCGCACGTCACATTCGCCAGCTGGAAAAAGACGATATCAAACATATCGAAGTTCCGGTTGAGTACATTGCGGGCAAGGTTGCCTCTAAAGACTATATCGACGAATCTACTGGCGAGCTGATCTGCCCGGCGAACATGGAGCTGAGCCTGGATCTGCTGGCCAAGCTGAGCCAGTCTGGCCATAAGCGTATCGAAACGCTGTTCACCAACGATCTGGATCACGGTCCGTACATGTCCGAGACTGTACGTGTCGACCCGACCAACGATCGTCTGAGCGCGCTGGTAGAAATCTACCGCATGATGCGTCCTGGTGAGCCGCCGACTCGCGAAGCGGCTGAAAGCCTGTTCGAGAACCTGTTCTTCTCTGAAGACCGCTACGATCTGTCCGCGGTAGGTCGTATGAAGTTCAACCGTTCTCTGCTGCGCGACGAAATCGAAGGTTCCGGTATCCTGAGCAAAGAAGACATCATCGAAGTGATGAAGAAGCTCATCGATATCCGTAACGGTAAAGGCGAAGTCGATGATATCGACCACCTCGGAAACCGTCGTATTCGTTCCGTGGGTGAAATGGCGGAAAACCAGTTCCGCGTTGGCCTGGTACGTGTAGAGCGTGCGGTGAAAGAGCGTCTGTCTCTGGGCGATCTGGATACCCTGATGCCTCAGGATATGATCAACGCCAAGCCGATTTCTGCGGCAGTGAAAGAGTTCTTTGGTTCCAGCCAGCTGTCTCAGTTTATGGACCAGAACAACCCGCTGTCTGAGATTACGCACAAACGCCGTATCTCCGCACTCGGCCCTGGCGGTCTGACCCGTGAACGCGCAGGCTTTGAAGTTCGAGACGTACACCCGACTCACTATGGTCGCGTATGTCCAATCGAAACCCCTGAAGGTCCGAACATCGGTCTGATCAACTCCCTGTCCGTGTACGCACAGACTAACGAATATGGCTTCCTTGAGACGCCGTATCGTAAAGTGACTGACGGTGTTGTAACCGACGAAATTCATTACCTGTCTGCTATCGAAGAAGGCAACTACGTTATCGCTCAGGCGAACTCCAACCTCGATGACGAAGGCCACTTTGTAGAAGATCTGGTTACCTGCCGTAGTAAAGGCGAATCCAGCTTGTTCAGCCGCGATCAGGTTGACTACATGGACGTTTCCACCCAGCAGGTGGTTTCTGTCGGTGCGTCCCTGATCCCGTTCCTGGAACACGATGACGCCAACCGTGCATTGATGGGTGCGAACATGCAACGTCAGGCCGTTCCAACTCTGCGCGCTGATAAGCCGCTGGTTGGTACCGGTATGGAACGTGCTGTTGCCGTTGACTCCGGTGTAACTGCGGTTGCTAAGCGTGGCGGTACCGTTCAGTACGTGGATGCATCCCGTATCGTTATCAAAGTTAACGAAGACGAGATGTACCCGGGAGAAGCAGGTATCGACATCTATAACCTGACCAAGTACACCCGTTCTAACCAGAACACCTGCATCAACCAGATGCCGTGCGTGTCTCTGGGTGAGCCAATTGAGCGCGGCGACGTGCTGGCTGATGGCCCGTCCACCGACCTCGGTGAGCTGGCACTCGGTCAGAACATGCGCGTAGCGTTCATGCCGTGGAACGGTTACAACTTCGAAGACTCCATCCTCGTTTCCGAGCGTGTTGTCCAGGAAGACCGTTTTACCACCATCCACATTCAGGAACTGGCGTGCGTGTCTCGTGACACCAAGCTGGGGCCGGAAGAGATCACTGCCGACATCCCGAACGTGGGTGAAGCTGCGCTCTCCAAACTGGATGAATCCGGTATCGTTTATATCGGCGCGGAAGTAACCGGCGGCGATATTCTGGTTGGTAAGGTGACGCCGAAGGGTGAAACCCAGCTGACGCCGGAAGAGAAACTGCTGCGTGCGATCTTCGGTGAGAAAGCGTCTGACGTTAAAGACTCTTCCCTGCGCGTGCCTAACGGTGTCTCTGGTACCATTATCGACGTTCAGGTCTTTACCCGTGACGGCGTAGAAAAAGACAAGCGTGCGCTGGAAATCGAAGAGATGCAGCTCAAACAGGCTAAAAAAGACCTGTCTGAAGAACTGCAGATCCTCGAAGCTGGCCTGTTTGGTCGTATCTACGCGGTGCTGGTTTCCGGCGGTATCGAAGCTGAGAAGCTCGACAAGCTGCCGCGCGATCGCTGGCTGGAACTGGGCCTGACCGACGAAGAGAAACAGAATCAGCTGGAACAGCTGGCTGAGCAGTACGACGAACTGAAACACGAGTTCGAGAAAAAACTCGAAGCGAAACGCCGCAAAATCACTCAGGGCGACGATCTGGCACCGGGCGTGCTGAAGATTGTTAAAGTGTATCTGGCCGTTAAACGTCAGATTCAGCCTGGTGACAAAATGGCAGGTCGTCACGGTAACAAGGGTGTTATCTCTAAGATCAACCCGATCGAAGATATGCCTTACGATGAAAACGGCACGCCGGTAGACATCGTACTGAACCCGCTGGGCGTACCGTCTCGTATGAACATCGGTCAGATCCTGGAAACTCACCTGGGTATGGCTGCGAAAGGCATTGGCGAGAAAATCAACGCCATGCTGAAACAGCAGCAGGAAGTCGCCAAACTGCGCGAGTTCATCCAGCGTGCCTACGATCTGGGTACCGACGTTCGTCAGAAGGTAGATCTGAATACCTTCACTGACGAAGAAGTTATGCGTCTCGCTGAAAACCTGAAAAAAGGTATGCCGATCGCAACGCCGGTCTTCGACGGTGCGAAAGAGTCTGAAATCAAGGAACTGTTACAGCTTGGTGGCCTGCCGACTTCCGGCCAGATCACCCTGTTCGACGGTCGTACCGGTGAGCAATTCGAGCGCCAGGTTACCGTTGGCTACATGTACATGCTGAAACTGAACCACCTGGTTGATGACAAAATGCATGCGCGTTCTACCGGTTCTTACAGCCTGGTTACTCAGCAGCCGCTGGGTGGTAAGGCGCAGTTCGGTGGTCAGCGCTTCGGGGAGATGGAAGTGTGGGCGCTGGAAGCATATGGCGCAGCATACACCCTGCAGGAAATGCTCACCGTTAAGTCTGATGACGTGAACGGCCGTACTAAGATGTATAAAAACATCGTAGACGGCAACCATCAGATGGAACCGGGCATGCCGGAATCCTTCAACGTTCTGTTGAAAGAGATTCGCTCGCTGGGCATCAACATCGAACTGGAAGACGAGTAACTCTCGCTCAAACAGGTCACTGGTGCCGGGGTAAGACCCGGCGCCAGATTGTGCTAACTCCGACGGGAGCAAATCCGTGAAAGACTTATTAAAGTTTCTGAAAGCGCAAACTAAAACCGAAGAGTTTGATGCGATCAAAATTGCTCTGGCATCGCCAGACATGATCCGTTCATGGTCTTTTGGTGAAGTTAAAAAGCCGGAAACCATTAACTACCGTACGTTCAAACCTGAACGTGACGGCCTTTTCTGTGCGCGTATTTTCGGGCCAGTAAAAGATTACGAGTGCCTGTGCGGTAAGTACAAGCGCCTGAAACACCGCGGTGTGATCTGTGAGAAGTGCGGCGTTGAAGTGACCCAGACTAAAGTGCGCCGTGAGCGTATGGGCCACATCGAGCTGGCGTCTCCGACCGCCCACATTTGGTTCCTGAAGTCTCTGCCGTCCCGTATCGGCCTGCTGCTCGATATGCCGCTGCGCGATATCGAACGCGTGCTGTACTTCGAATCCTATGTGGTTATCGAAGGCGGTATGACCAACCTGGAACGCCAGCAGATCCTGACTGAAGAGCAGTATCTGGATGCGCTGGAAGAGTTCGGTGACGAATTCGACGCGAAGATGGGTGCGGAAGCAATTCAGGCCCTGCTGAAGAGCATGGATCTGGAGCAAGAGTGTGAAACTCTGCGCGAAGAGCTGAACGAAACCAACTCCGAAACCAAGCGTAAGAAGCTGACCAAGCGTATCAAGCTGCTGGAAGCGTTCGTCCAGTCTGGCAACAAGCCGGAGTGGATGATCCTGACCGTTCTGCCGGTACTGCCGCCAGATCTGCGTCCGCTGGTTCCGCTGGATGGCGGTCGTTTTGCGACCTCTGACCTGAACGATCTGTATCGTCGCGTCATTAACCGTAACAACCGTCTGAAACGTCTGCTGGATCTGGCCGCGCCGGACATCATCGTACGCAACGAAAAACGTATGCTGCAGGAAGCGGTTGACGCCCTGCTGGATAATGGTCGTCGCGGTCGTGCGATCACCGGTTCTAACAAACGTCCTCTGAAATCTTTGGCCGATATGATCAAAGGTAAGCAGGGTCGTTTCCGTCAGAACCTGCTCGGTAAGCGCGTTGACTACTCCGGTCGTTCTGTAATCACCGTAGGTCCATACCTGCGTCTGCATCAGTGCGGTCTGCCGAAGAAAATGGCGCTGGAGCTGTTCAAACCGTTTATTTACGGCAAGCTGGAACTGCGTGGCCTCGCCACCACCATCAAAGCCGCTAAGAAAATGGTTGAGCGCGAAGAAGCTGTCGTTTGGGATATCCTGGACGAAGTCATCCGCGAACACCCGGTACTGCTGAACCGTGCACCAACCCTGCACCGTCTGGGTATCCAGGCATTTGAACCGGTGCTGATCGAAGGTAAAGCTATCCAGCTGCACCCGCTGGTTTGTGCGGCATACAACGCCGACTTCGATGGTGACCAGATGGCTGTTCACGTACCGCTGACGCTGGAAGCCCAGCTCGAAGCGCGTGCGCTGATGATGTCTACTAACAACATCCTGTCTCCGGCGAACGGCGAGCCTATCATCGTTCCGTCTCAGGACGTTGTTCTGGGTCTGTACTACATGACCCGTGACTGTGTTAACGCCAAAGGCGAAGGCATGGTGCTGACTGGCCCGAAAGAAGCTGAGCGTATTTACCGCGCTGGCCTGGCCTCTCTGCATGCGCGCGTTAAAGTGCGTATTACCGAATACGAAAAAGATGAAAACGGCGAATTCGTTGCGAAAACCAGCCTGAAAGATACGACCGTTGGTCGTGCCATTCTGTGGATGATCGTACCGAAAGGTCTGCCTTTCTCCATCGTCAACCAGGCGCTGGGTAAGAAAGCCATCTCCAAGATGCTGAACACCTGCTACCGTATTCTGGGCCTGAAACCGACCGTTATTTTTGCGGACCAGACGATGTACACCGGCTTTGCTTATGCAGCGCGCTCAGGTGCATCCGTTGGTATCGATGACATGGTCATCCCGGAGAAAAAATACGAGATCATCAGCGAAGCAGAAGCGGAAGTTGCTGAGATTCAGGAGCAGTTCCAGTCTGGTCTGGTGACCGCTGGCGAACGCTACAACAAAGTTATCGATATCTGGGCCGCGGCGAACGATCGTGTATCCAAAGCGATGATGGACAACCTGCAAACTGAAACCGTTATTAACCGTAACGGCGAAGAAGAGCAGCAGGTCTCCTTCAACAGCATCTACATGATGGCCGACTCCGGTGCGCGTGGTTCTGCTGCTCAGATTCGTCAGCTTGCCGGTATGCGTGGTCTGATGGCGAAGCCGGATGGCTCCATCATCGAAACGCCAATCACCGCGAACTTCCGTGAAGGTCTGAACGTACTCCAGTACTTCATCTCCACGCACGGTGCGCGTAAAGGTCTGGCGGATACCGCACTGAAAACGGCGAACTCCGGTTACCTGACTCGTCGTCTGGTTGACGTCGCGCAGGACCTGGTGGTGACTGAAGATGACTGCGGCACTCTGGAAGGCATCACCATGACCCCGGTTATCGAGGGTGGCGATGTTAAAGAGCCGCTGCGCGATCGCGTTCTGGGTCGTGTGACCGCTGAAGACGTTCTGAAGCCGGGTACGGCGGACATTCTGGTTCCACGCAATACGCTGCTGCACGAGCACTGGTGCGATCTGCTGGAAGAGAACTCCGTTGACTCCGTCAAGGTACGTTCCGTTGTATCCTGCGACACCGACTTTGGTGTATGTGCACACTGCTACGGTCGTGACCTGGCGCGTGGCCACATCATCAACAAAGGTGAGGCTATCGGCGTTATCGCGGCACAGTCCATCGGTGAGCCGGGTACACAGCTGACGATGCGTACGTTCCACATCGGTGGTGCGGCATCTCGTGCGGCTGCTGAATCCAGCATTCAGGTGAAAAACAAAGGTAGCATCCGTCTGAGCAATGCGAAGTCGGTTGTGAACTCCAGCGGCAAACTGGTTATTACTTCCCGTAATACCGAGCTGAAGCTGATCGACGAATTCGGTCGTACCAAAGAGAGCTATAAAGTGCCTTACGGCTCCGTTATGGCGAAAGGTGATGGCGAGCAGGTTGCCGGCGGTGAAACCGTAGCAAACTGGGATCCGCACACCATGCCGGTTATCACGGAAGTGAGTGGTTTCGTCCGCTTCACTGACATGATTGACGGCCAGACCATTACTCGTCAAACCGACGAGCTGACCGGTCTGTCTTCTCTGGTGGTTCTGGACTCTGCAGAGCGTACCACTGGCGGTAAAGACCTGCGTCCGGCGTTGAAAATCGTTGATGCTCAGGGCAATGACGTTCTGATCCCTGGCACCGATATGCCTGCGCAGTACTTCCTGCCGGGTAAAGCGATTGTTCAGCTGGAAGATGGCGTACAGATCAGCTCTGGTGACACCCTGGCGCGTGTACCGCAGGAATCCGGCGGTACCAAGGACATCACCGGTGGTCTGCCGCGCGTTGCCGACCTGTTCGAAGCACGTCGTCCGAAAGAGCCGGCAATCCTGGCTGAAATCAGCGGCATCATTTCCTTCGGTAAAGAAACCAAAGGGAAACGTCGTCTGGTTATCACCCCGGTAGACGGTAGCGATCCGTACGAAGAGATGATACCTAAGTGGCGTCAGCTCAACGTGTTCGAAGGTGAACGTGTAGAACGTGGTGACGTGGTTTCCGACGGTCCGGAAGCGCCGCACGACATTCTGCGTCTGCGTGGTGTGCATGCTGTGACGCGTTACATTGTTAACGAAGTCCAGGACGTATACCGTCTGCAGGGCGTTAAGATTAACGATAAGCACATCGAAGTTATCGTTCGTCAGATGCTGCGTAAAGCGACCATCGAAAGCGCCGGTAGCTCCGACTTCCTGGAAGGCGAACAGGTTGAATACTCTCGCGTTAAGATTGCAAACCGCGATCTGGAAGCGAACGGCAAAGTGGGGGCAACATTCGCCCGCGATCTGCTGGGTATCACCAAAGCGTCTCTGGCAACCGAATCGTTCATCTCTGCCGCATCGTTCCAGGAGACCACGCGTGTCCTGACCGAAGCAGCCGTTGCGGGTAAACGCGACGAACTGCGCGGCCTGAAAGAGAACGTTATCGTGGGTCGTCTGATCCCAGCCGGTACCGGTTATGCGTACCACCAGGATCGTATGCGCCGTCGCGCAGCGGGCGAGCTGCCTGCAGCGCCGCAGGTAAGCGTGGAAGAAGCGTCTGCCAACCTGGCAGAACTGCTGAACGCCGGTCTGGGCGGTTCTGACAACGATTAATCGTTGATTCGCTAAGCGCTCAAAAAGCCAGTCAGGTTACCTGACTGGCTTTTTTATTGCCTCTCAGTTTATTATCGTTATTTCTGTCATCTACTTTTTGATTACATTTTATTGATATATTTGCTGCAATTAATTAGCAAATGTAAGCATCTGCCGTAATTATTTATTTTCTTTTCTGATTTTCATCATTCATTAATGGGTGAAAATTCTACACGTATCAAAAAATAAGCACCGCAAACGCTATATAGTCAAAAAACTAAAATAATCATGTGATTACTTTCCCTGTTCTTTTCGGTTTACCGCAGCCGAGGGGATTGTTACGCCCGTCAAAAAGGCGATGGAGGAGGTGAACAAATAAAAACAAAGCGGAGAGTATTGTCGTTATTTAATGGATAGCTTCTGGGGGATGTATGGAATTTGCTATACAACTTATCATTATCTTAATTTGTCTGTTCTATGGCGCGAAAAAGGGCGGCATTGCGCTCGGCCTTTTAGGCGGAATTGGGTTAGTCATCCTGGTCTTTGTTTTTCACCTGAAGCCTGGAAAACCGCCCGTCGATGTCATGCTGGTGATTATCGCCGTCGTGGCCGCATCGGCGACGCTGCAGGCTTCCGGTGGGTTAGACGTGATGCTGCAGATTGCCGAGAAGCTCCTGCGGCGAAACCCGAAATATGTCTCGATCGTCGCACCATTCGTCACCTGTACGCTGACGATTCTTTGCGGCACGGGGCACGTGGTATATACCATCCTGCCGATTATTTATGATGTCGCCATCAAAAATAACATCCGTCCGGAGCGACCTATGGCCGCCAGCTCGATCGGCGCGCAGATGGGGATTATCGCCAGCCCGGTTTCCGTGGCAGTCGTCTCGCTGGTGGCGATGCTTGGCAATTTTACCTTTAACGGTAAGCACCTTGAGTTTCTCGATCTGCTGGCAATAACCATTCCGTCTACGCTGCTGGGGATTTTGGCCATTGGTATCTTTAGTTGGTTTCGCGGCAAAGATCTCGATAAAGACCCGGAGTTCCAGGCCTTTATCGCGGTGCCGGAAAACCGCCACTACGTTTATGGCGACACGGCCACTTTGCTGGATAAGAAGCTTCCGACCAGTAACTGGATCGCGATGTGGATTTTTCTGGCCTCCATCGCGGTTGTCGCCCTGCTCGGCGCCTTCTCCGAACTGCGTCCGGCATTCGACGGTAAGCCGCTGTCGATGGTACTGGTAATCCAGATGTTTATGCTGCTCTCCGGGGCGCTCATCATCATTATTACGAAAACCAATCCGGCTTCGATCTCAAAAAATGAGGTGTTTCGTTCCGGGATGATCGCTATCGTTGCCGTATACGGCATCGCGTGGATGGCGGAAACGATGTTCGGCGCGCACATGACCGAGATTAAAGGCGTGCTCGGTGAGATGGTGAAGGAGTACCCGTGGGCCTACGCTATCGTTTTGCTGCTGGTATCGAAGTTTGTTAACTCCCAGGCGGCTGCGCTGGCGGCGATCGTCCCGGTGGCGTTGGCGATTGGCGTCGACCCGGCCTACATCGTCGCTTCCGCGCCCGCCTGCTACGGTTATTATATTCTGCCGACCTACCCAAGCGATTTGGCGGCGATTCAATTCGATCGCTCAGGTACCACGCATATCGGCCGCTTTGTGATTAACCATAGTTTTATTCTCCCCGGACTTATTGGCGTCAGCGTTTCTTGCGTCTTTGGCTGGGTGTTTGCGGCAATGTACGGATTTCTTTAAGAGGATTCAGGCGCCGATAGCGGCGCCTGTTGACGTTATTGTGCGAGCGGAATTCGGCGATAGAGTTCAATCATGTCGGTTGCCAGATCCTGAATGACCATCGCGTTCATCAGGTGATCCTGGGAGTGCACGGTGATCAGGTTAACCGGAAGCTTACCGCTGCCTTCGTCCATGCCGATAAGCTGGGTCTGGATTTTATGCGCATGCTTGACGAATTCGTGGGATTCCGCCATCGCCTGTTCGGCGGCGGCAAAATCGCCTTTACGCGCCAGCTGCAGAGCGGTTAAAGCCGAGCTGCGCGCTGAACCGGCGTTAACCAGAAGCTCCATGATGATCGTTTCTAAATCTTCCATTTCTTACTCCATCAACTTCAGGGCTTTATCAAGCACGGCATCGCCTTTCATCATACCGTAATCCATCATATCGATAACGGCGACTTTTTTCCCAAAAGGGTCGGCCATAGCCTGTAGCTTGGCTTGCTCATATTTCACCTGAGGACCGAGCAGGATAATATCGGCAGCCGCAAGATTATCTTTAAATTCGGCAACCGGTACGGCTTTGATCGAGACTTCCACGCCTTTTTGTTGCGCAGCGGCCTGCATTCGTTGAACCAGCATGCTGGTGGACATACCTGCGGCACAGCATAAAACGATATTCTTCATAGTTGATGGCCCTTATGTTCCTTGATGTACCATCTTTATCGCGGGCTGGCGGGTGGGACAACCGCTTTACGGTGATTGTGTGTAAGTCATCACAAAATAATGAAACCGGTTTCGGATTTAGGGTTGAAAACGATAAAAGCCCGCTCCGCCGGGCCTATAGTAGCGTGCTCTCTTAGGTGCGGACGATACGATTCTTGCCCTGCTGCTTGGCTTTATAAAGCGCTTCATCAACGCGCACGACAAGCTGCTCCAGGGGCTCCATATTCCATTCGCCCAGGCCCGCGCTAAAGGTGACCGTCAATCCTTCTTCACGCCAGGAGCGCTGCGCGACGCTGGCTCGCCAGCTTTCCAGCAACATCAGAGCGTTATCGATATGTCCGCCGGAAAATATCACCGCAAACTCTTCGCCGCCGTAGCGGTAAAGTGAAATTTGCAGGGGCTGAAGGATTTGCAGTCCTTCCCGGGCGACGTTGCGCAGCACGATATCGCCGTTGAGGTGGCCCCAGGTGTCGTTTATCGTTTTGAAGTTATCAATATCAACCAGCGCAAGAGAGAAGGGATGATGATCGTTCATCAGCGCGGCGATATCGCTGTCGAAGGCGCGTCGGTTCTTGCAGCCGGTTAGCGCGTCGATGGTCGCCTGGCGAACGTAGGTTAACTCGCGCTGCTTATTGCTCTCGATGGCTTTGCTGAGCATCGCTTCCAACCGCGGGGCACGCTGAACATCCCCGGTTTTAATCGCATTGATGATGTTCATCAACACCGTACGTGAAGCATGGCGTAAATACAGGCCAAACAGCACAATGACGATCGCGGCCAGGGCAAAGCTCCAGGCGACGATATCGGTTTCATGGCGCGTTAAGTTGACCAGCGTCGCGTTATCGACCCGATAAATAACAAACCAGTCGGGGTTGGTAAAGGAGTAATAATAGTACCAGGTGTCCGTATCGGTATCGTAAAGCTGGCCTTCGCCGCTGGTCATTCTGTCCATCAAGGCTTCACTGACGTAAGGTTTAAACAAAGCGCCAGGATCGGGATGGAGAACGACTTTACCATCGCGTTGCACCACAAAAAACTCCCCCTGGACCGGAGCAACCATTTGTCGTAACGCATAGCCCATTGAAGTGAGATCGAGATGAAAAGCGAGGCTGCCCTTCAGTCGCCCTTCCGGGGAAATAATGGGTTTATAGAGGGTAATGGTCGGATGATGTGTGAAGTAGTCGTTGTACGGGCTGGTATACAGACTAAAGGTACTGGCTTCCGCTTGCTTAATAAACCACGGCCTTGTTTTGGCATCGAAGGACTGGCTGTCTTCGGTTTTCAGAACCTCGGGCGCGCGCAGATAGTGCCCATTGGTATCCGCCAGCGAGATGGACGAAACGGTCTGCATCATATTTTGCAACTGCATGAGCTGCATCAACCCTTTTTCAGGATTGACGTTAACCGCCTCATTCAGCGCATCATTGCGGGCAAAGAAAGTGGCGGCACGGGTGAGGATAAAGTCGTTGCCCTGCAGCAGCGTCTCCGTGTAGTTGGTCGCCATATTGTGGGTAAAATTGCGGTTAATATGATGATAATCTTCGAGAAAATCTTTCCTCTGCGTCATTGTGGCAAACACCGCGATGAGCAAGAAGCTGATTAAAATACCCGCAAACCCGATGACGATCGGCGTGGTGAAAGAGAGCTTTCTATTATGACGAGCCATGAGTCGTAAATCGTTCCAGAAGCGTTAAACCGTGGGTGAAGACGCAGGTTTAGCCAGCATGCCTGCTGAGCGAATCAGATAAAACACTGGTAATTATAACTCTGACGTTGTGATATGGACTGATTAATATTCGATATTAATGGAATTACCCTTGCGGCGCAGAGATGGAGCAGGGCGAAATGAGGAAAAGCTATTATTCGCCCTGGACAGCATCCGTTGCTGACGAGGGCAGAATAGAGAAACGGAAATATAACCACAATCTTCCGTTTCTCTTATTACGATCGTGCACGAAGAACATTTAAGAAATGACATTCTTCATCATGACGAGTGGGAAGCGCGTCCCAGCCAGCTATCCCAATCCTTCCATACCGGCTGCAGCCCGCTGCCCACCAGCGCGCGGGCGACCTCTTCCGGGCGACGGTCATCATGAGGCGCAAACTGCTCCAGCTCAGGATGGTTATCGGCATACCCGCCTGGCTGGGTTTTCGAAAATGCGCTGACGTTGTTGATGGCCAGCGGGATCACCCGATCGCGGAACCAGGGAGATTCGCGGGTGGAGAGCGAGAGCTCCACTTCCGGGGCCAGCAGGCGGAAAGCGCAGATGGTCTGCACCAGCTGTCGTTCATCCATTAACGAGGCGGGCTCGATTCCCCCGGCGCAAGGACGCAGCCGCGGAAAGGAGATGGAGTAGCGGCTTCGCCAGTAGTGTTGCTGGAGCCACAGCAGATGTTCCGCCACCATAAAGCAATCCACCCGCCAGCTGTCGGAGAGGCCAATTAATGCGCCAAGGCCAATTTTATCAATCCCCGCCTGTCCGAGCCTGTCCGGCGTATCCAGCCGCCAGAAGAAGTCCTGCTTTTTCCCTTTCAGATGATGTTTCGCATACATACTTTCATGATAGGTCTCCTGATAGACCATTACCCCGTCCAGGCCGAGGGTTTTCAGCTCGGCGTACTCTTTCATCGCCAGCGGCTGGACCTCCATCTGCAGCGAGGCGAACTGGCGGCGAATCGTGGGCAGATGTTGACGAAAATAGTCCATACCGACTTTGCCCTGATGTTCGCCGGTGACCAGCAGCAGATGCTCAAAGCCCATTGCGCGGATCGCCGTGCATTCGCGGGCAATTTCCGCCTCATCCAGGGTCTTGCGCTTGATGCGGTTACTCATGGAGAAACCGCAGTAGGTACAGTCGTTGGCGCAGAGATTCGAGAGATACAGCGGGACATAAAAGCTGACGGTATTGCCAAAACGCTGGCGAGTCAGGCGCTGGGCGCGCTGGGCCAGAGGCTCCAGATAATCCGCGGCGGCGGGCGAGAGCAGGGCCATCATATCATCGCGGCTAAGTTGTTTGGCCGCCAGGGCGCGTTCAACGTCGGCAGGCGTTTTCCCGTTGATACGCAGGCGAATGTCGTCCCAGTCCAGCTGCCGCCAACGGTCAGTGAAGGTGTTCATACCCGCGCCTCCAGAAAGCCGGTCAGCGGGCTGGTGGCCTGCGCCTGCGCGCTGCGCGCGCCCGGACCAGCCTGCCGCGCCAGCAATCCGGCATCAATCGCTAAGCGGAAGGCGCGGGCCATGGTTACCGGATCGTCGGCCACGGCGATAGCGGTATTCACCAGTACCGCGTCAGCGCCCATTTCCAGCGCCTGCGCCGCGTGGCTCGGTACACCTATACCCGCATCAACGACCACCGGGACCGTGGCCTGTTCGATAATAATTTCCAGCATCGCTTTGGTTTCCAGTCCCTGATTAGAGCCGATTGGTGCGCCGAGCGGCATCACCGCCGCGCAGCCCGCCTCTTCCAGACGTTTGCACAGCACCGGATCGGCTCCGCAGTAGGGCAGCACCACGAAACCTTCCCGTACCAGAATTTCTGCCGCTTTCAGCGTTTCAATCGGGTCGGGGAGCAGCCAGCGGGCGTCCGGGTGAATTTCCAGTTTCAGCCAGTGGGTACCCAGCGCTTCACGCGCCAGACGGGCGGCAAAGACGGCTTCTTCCGCCGTTTTGGCGCCGGAGGTGTTGGGCAGCAGGCAAACGCCAGCCGCCAACAGCGGCGCGAGGATCGCGTCATTATGCTGACGAAGATCGACGCGCTTCATCGCCAGCGTCACCAGCTGGCTGCCGGAGGCGCGAATGGCCTCCACCATGACGTCGGGGGCGGCGAATTTACCGGTGCCGGTGAAAAGATGGGACTCAAACGTTTTATCCGCAATACGTAACATATCAGCCTCCAGCGATAACCTGAAAAAGCAGGATTTGGTCGCCTTCCTGCAAAAGATGATCTTCCCACCGTTCACGCGGCAGGATGCATTGATTGAGCGCCAGCGCGACGCCCGGCTGCTGCTGACCCAACTGAGTGAGCAGAGCGGCGACGGAGGTCGCTTCGGCGCACTGCAGCGGTTCATCGTTAAACCACACCTTCATGCTGCCCTCCACAGACCGGACAACCCTGAGCCCGCTGGAGCGCGAGAGTGCGCCAGCTACTGGTGCGGGCATCAAACAGGCGCAGCGCGTTACGCGGCGTGGCCATGCCGGCGAGCAGCTTAATGGCCTCCAGCGCCTGTAACGTGCCCATCATGCCGACCACCGGGCCGATGATGCCCGCCGTACGGCAGTTGCGCTCAGGCTCGTTAGCGTCCGGCCACAGGCAGCGATAGCAGCCCTGGTCCCACGGCGGCGTCAGTACCATCAGCTGGCCCCCCAGCCCGACGGCGCTGGCGGTAATCAGCGGGGTTTGAAGCGCGATGCAGGCGGCATTGATCGCCTGTCGGGTTGCCATGTTATCGGTGCAATCCAGTACCACATCGGCCTTCGACACTTCATCCTGTAGGGCCTCTCCGCCTAAACGCTGCTTAAGCGCAATCAGCGCAATCTGCGGATTTAGCTGAGCCAGCCGGGCCCTGGCGGCAGCGGCTTTGGACCGCGAGATATCCTCGCTGGTGAACAAAATTTGTCGCTGCAGGTTACTCACATGCACGTCGTCGTCGTCGACCAGTACCAGCGTGCCGACGCCGGCCCCGGCCAGGTAGAGCGCGGCGGGAGAGCCCAGCCCGCCAAGACCCACGATCAACACCCGGCTGGCCAACAGTTTTTGCTGGCCTTCAATGGCGATATCCTCCAGCAGCAGCTGGCGGCTATAGCGCATAAAATCGCTGTCATTCATCACCGGCTCCCGCTATCTCGAGCAGCCGAGCCGTTGCCTGTCGCCAGTCGGCCGCCTGAGTAATGGCGCTGACCACCGCAACGCTGCCGACGCCGGTCGCCAGTACCCCCGCGGCACGCTCAAGGCTGATGCCACCAATCGCCACGGTCGGATAATCGTCCAGACGCTGAATGTGCTGCGCGAGCTGCTCCAGTCCCTGCGGGGCGGAGGGCATCTGCTTGGTTTGCGTTGGAAAAACGTGCCCGAGGGCGATGTAAGAGGGACGAGCCGCCAGCGCGATATCAATTTCCATATCGTCGTGCGTGGAAACTCCCAGACGCAGCCCGGCGTTGCGGATGGCGCGGAGATCGGTGGTTTCCAGATCTTCCTGGCCTAAATGCACCCCGTAGGCCTGATGTTTGATGGCCAGACGCCAGTAATCATTAATAAACAGGCGCGCATCATACTTGCGCCCCAGCGCGATCGCGGCAACCACATCGTCTTCGACTTCGCTATCGTGTTTATCCTTGATACGCAGCTGGACAGTGCGAACGCCCGCATCCAGCAAGCGTTCGATCCACGCAACGCTATCAACGACCGGATAAAGCCCCAGGCGGAAAGGGACGGATGGAAAATCGGGTTGATACATCAGGCTTCCTCCTTACGTAGATAGATTTCACCGCCGCGGGCGCGAAAGTTATCCGACATATCGGCCATCCCCACTTCGATGGTTTGCGCGGCGGCATAGTCGCGAACTTCCTGGCTTATCTTCATTGAACAGAATTTAGGGCCGCACATGGAGCAGAAGTGGGCTACTTTGCCGGACTCCTGCGGCAGGGTTTCGTCGTGGTAAGCGCGAGCGGTGAACGGGTCGAGCGCCAGGTTGAACTGATCTTCCCAGCGGAACTCAAAGCGCGCTTTCGACATGGCGTTATCGCGGATCTGCGCGCCGGGATGGCCTTTGGCGAGGTCGGCTGCGTGGGCGGCAATTTTGTAGGTAATCAGGCCCTGCTTAACGTCTTCTTTATTCGGCAGGCCGAGGTGCTCTTTTGGCGTCACGTAGCAGAGCATCGCGCAGCCGAACCAGCCGATCATGGCGGCGCCAATACCCGAAGTGAAGTGGTCGTAGCCCGGCGCGATATCGGTGGTGAGCGGCCCTAAGGTGTAGAAAGGCGCTTCGTGGCAGTGCTCCAGCTCTTCGGTCATATTGCGCTGAATCATCTGCATCGGCACATGACCCGGGCCTTCGATCATCACCTGTACGTCATACTCCCAGGCGATTTGGGTCAGTTCGCCCAGGGTGTGCAGCTCGGCGAACTGCGCTTCATCGTTGGCATCCTGAATCGAACCGGGACGCAGGCCATCACCCAATGACAGCGAGACGTCATAGGCGGCGCAGATTTCGCAGATTTCGCGGAAATGCTGATAGAGAAAGTTCTCTTGATGATGGGATAAGCACCATTTCGCCATGATTGAGCCGCCGCGGGAGACGATGCCGGTCAGGCGCCTGGCAGTCATCGGCACGTAGCGCAGCAGTACGCCCGCGTGGATGGTAAAGTAGTCCACCCCTTGTTCAGCCTGCTCGAGCAGCGTATCGCGAAAGGCTTCCCAGGTAAGATCTTCGGCGATCCCGTTGACCTTCTCCAGCGCCTGGTAGATCGGCACCGTACCGATCGGTACCGGGCTATTACGCAAGATCCATTCGCGGGTCTCGTGAATATAGCGGCCGGTGGAAAGGTCCATCACCGTATCCGCTCCCCAGCGCGTCGACCACACCAGCTTCTCGACCTCTTCTTCAATCGATGAGGTAACCGCTGAGTTGCCGATATTGGCGTTAACCTTCACGAGGAAGTTGCGGCCAATAATCATCGGTTCGGATTCTGGATGATTTATATTGGCCGGGATAATCGCGCGCCCGGCGGCGACTTCAGCGCGCACAAACTCCGGGGTGATATTCTCCGGCAGCCGCGCGCCAAACCCAACGCCCGGATGCTGCCGGCGCAACACTTCGCTACGAATACGCTCGCGGCCCATATTTTCGCGAATGGCGATGAACTCCATCTCCGGGGTGATAATCCCCTGCCGGGCGTAGTGCAGCTGAGTCACGCATTTCCCGACCATGGCGCGCCTGGGTGTGAGCAGGCCGGTAAAACGCAGCTCGTTGAGTCCATCATCCGCCAGCCGTTTTCTGGTATACGCCGAGCTGCGGTCGTTGAGTTCATCGCAATCGTGACGCGCATCAATCCACGGCTGACGCAGTTTTTTCAGACCCTGCTCAACGTTAATCGCGATGTTCGGATCGCCGTAGGGGCCAGAGGTGTCATAGACCGGAATCGCTTCATTCGCTTCATATTGCGGATTATCTTTGCTGCCGCCGATAAGGGTCGGGCTAAGCTGAATTTCGCGCATCGGGACGCGAATATCTTCCCGCGAACCGTGGATATAGATGCGCTGTGAATTGGGAAATGCGGTACCTTCCAGCGTGTCGATAAAGCGCTGGGCGTGTTCGCGTTGCTCTCGACGCGTGAGTTTTGTTGTAGACATAGCTCATTCCAGTTAAACAGGATATGGCTTGCCAGACGACGGATGGAGTAACAGATGCGATCGGCCCTGAAGAGGCTGACGCTAAACGCAGTTTACTCTTGTTCCCTTCGCAGGTATTAGCCTGATCAGGTTCCGCGGATCCCGAATAAACGGTCTCAGCCTTTTCCGGTGTGGAAAATGGGCACTCCGACAAGATGACATCCCCTCTCAGCGAGGGGGAATGTATGTAAACTACGCGTTAATGGTTCACAACTCAAGCGGTCGGCGCGATATTGTCGCTGACGTTATCTTTTTGACTGTGGGCGACGGCGAGGGCGATCAGGCTATCTTCCAGCGCAAAGCGCGCTTCCAGCGCTTCGCCGATATCCGACAGCGCCTGCTGGAACTCAAGGTAGTTATCGTGATCGATGGCATTTTCGAGGCAGGAGTCGTAATAATCCATGATCTGCTGGGTATTGGCCTGGAGCTGTGGATAAATCTTCGTGGCGGCTAAAAGTGGCGTATCGCCTTCCAATTCGCCGATAAAGCGTTCATAAATATTAAAATGGCCGGAGGAGAGGTAGTCCACCAGGCTTTGACAAAAATCATCCAGCGCTTTCTCATTAAGTCGCATAAATGATTCTTTGCCAGGCTTCAGGCCAACCAGGTTGTAGTAAGCCACAAGCAAATGCTTACGTACTTGTAGCCAGCGATCGACCAGTTTATTGCTGCCTCCAACACGTTCCGTCAGGTTTTCCAGCTGGTTTAACATGGTTGACTCCGCAAGGATTTAAGAGAAATACGTTGCTCACCAAAATGTAAATTTAATGTTAAAAGTGCCAGTAAAATAAAGGTAGTGCAATAGATATGGATCGTATTATTGAAAAATTAGATCGCGGCTGGTGGATCGTCAGCCACGAACAGAAATTATGGTTGCCCGGCGGAGAATTGCCCTACGGCGAAGCGGTAAATTTTAATCTTGCGGGGCAGCCCGCGCTGCGAATCGGAGAATGGCAGGGCGATCCGGTGTGGCTGGTGCGCCAGGATCGCCGGCATGAGATGGGATCGCTACGCCAGGTGCTCGATCAGGATGCCGGCCTTTTTCAACTCGCGGGGCGAGGGATCCAGCTGGCGGAGTTTTATCGATCGCACAAATTCTGCGGCTACTGCGGGCATCCGATGCATCCCAGCAAAACCGAATGGGCGATGCTTTGCAGCCACTGCCGCGAACGTTATTACCCGCAAATCGCCCCCTGCATCATCGTCGCCATCCGCCGGGATGACGCTATTTTGCTGGCGCAGCATACTCGCCATCGCAACGGCGTGCACACGGTACTGGCCGGTTTTGTCGAAGTGGGTGAGACCCTGGAGCAGACCGTTGCCCGCGAGGTGATGGAAGAGAGCGGCATTAAGGTGAAAAACCTGCGCTACGTGACCTCTCAGCCCTGGCCGTTCCCGCAATCGCTGATGACCGCGTTTATGGCCGAGTACGATAGCGGCGAGATTGTCATCGACAAGAAAGAGCTGCTGGAGGCGGGGTGGTATCGCTATGACAATTTACCGCTTTTGCCGCCGCCGGGCACCGTGGCGCGCCGCCTGATTGAAGATACCGTGGCGATGTGTCGGGCAGAGTATGAGTGACATGTTACATACACTTTATCCTTCAAATTGCCTCTTTGTTGGCTGCTTTCACTTACCCCAGTCACTTACTTGAGTAAGCTTCTGGGGTTCATTCAATTGCCGCCTCGATCCACATTGAATGATTTTGTGTATAAACTTGGCGCATCAACGCTAAAGGAATGTAAAAATGACCGAACTGAAGAACGATCGTTACCTGCGCGCGCTGCTACGCCAGCCGGTTGATGTCACCCCGGTGTGGATGATGCGTCAGGCGGGCCGCTATTTACCGGAATATAAAGCCACCCGCGCCGAGGCGGGCGATTTTATGTCGCTGTGTAAAAACGCCGAGCTGGCCTGTGAAGTGACGCTGCAGCCGCTGCGCCGCTATAAGCTGGACGCGGCTATCCTCTTCTCGGACATTCTCACTATTCCGGATGCCATGGGGCTGGGGCTCTATTTCGAAGCCGGGGAAGGGCCGCGTTTTACCTCACCTGTCACCTGTAAAGCAGATGTTGATAAATTACCGGTTCCCGACCCGGAAGATGAACTTGGCTACGTGATGAACGCCGTGCGCACGATTCGTCGTGAGCTGAAGGGGGAAGTGCCGCTGATTGGCTTTTCCGGCAGCCCGTGGACGCTGGCGACCTATATGGTTGAAGGCGGCAGCAGCAAAGCGTTTACGGTGATCAAAAAGATGATGTACGCCGAGCCGCAGGCCCTGCATGCACTGCTCGATAAGCTGGCGAAAAGCGTCACGCTGTACCTGAATGCGCAAATCAAAGCGGGCGCGCAGTCGGTGATGATTTTTGATACCTGGGGCGGCGCGCTGACTGGCCGGGATTACCAGCAGTTCTCGCTCTATTACATGCATAAAATCGTTGATGGTCTACTGCGTGAAAACGATGGCCGCCGCGTGCCGGTGACGCTGTTTACCAAAGGCGGCGGGCAGTGGCTAGAAGCGATGGCGGAAACCGGCTGCGATGCGCTGGGGCTCGACTGGACTACCGATATCGCCGATGCGCGGCGTCGCGTCGGCCATAAAGTCGCCCTGCAGGGCAATATGGATCCCTCGATGCTGTATGCCCCTCCGGCGCGCATCGAAGAAGAGGTGGCGACCATTCTCGCCGGGTTTGGCCAGGGCGAAGGCCATGTCTTTAACCTTGGGCACGGAATTCATCAGGACGTCGACCCGGAACATGCGGGCGTATTTGTGGAGGCTGTGCATCGGTTGTCGGCGCCATACCACCGCTAAGGAGTGATTATGGATTTATCATCGCTACGCACCCAGCAGATCAGCCTGGCGGCATCGGTTGAACGAGGCGATCGGCTGGACCAGGATCTGCCGACGCTGATCGGCGGAGCGGATGTTGGATTTGAGCAAGAGGGAGAGGTGACCCGGGCGGCGATGGTGCTGCTGAGCTATCCCTCCCTGGAGCTGGTGGAGTATCAGGTCGCGCGCGTCGCGACCACGATGCCTTATATCCCCGGCTTCCTCTCCTTTCGCGAAACCCCCGCGCTGCTGGCGGCCTGGGAGCAGCTTTCGCAGAAGCCAAATCTCTTATTCGTCGATGGTCACGGTATTTCCCACCCGCGCCGCCTCGGCGTCGCCAGCCACTTTGGTCTGCTGGTGGATGTGCCGACTATCGGCGTGGCGAAAAAAAGGCTGTGCGGTAAGTTCGAGGCGCTGGGCGATGAACCCGGCGCGCTGGCGCCACTGCTGGATAAAGGCGACCAGCTGGCGTGGGTTTTGCGCAGTAAAACGCGCTGTAATCCCCTATTTGTGAGTACCGGGCACCGCGTGGGCCTGGATAGCGCGCTGATGTGGGTCGAACGCTGCCTGAAAGGCTATCGCCTGCCTGAGCCGACGCGCTGGGCTGATGCGGTGGCGTCCCGACGCCCGGCGTTTGTGCGTTGGCAAGCAAATCGCGGCTGATTCAGGTACACTGCGGCTAATTTCTGACTTCGAGATTTCATCATGTTACAAAATCCGATTCATCTGCGTCTGGAGAAGCTGGAAAGCTGGCAGCACGTGACCTTTATGGCCTGCCTGTGCGAGCGGATGTACCCCAACTACGCCATGTTTTGCCAGCAAACTGAGTTCGCTGATGGCCAGCTCTATCGCCGTATCCTCGATCTGATCTGGGAAACGCTGACGGTAAAAGATGCCAAGGTGAATTTCGACAGCCAGCTGGAAAAACTGGAGGAGGCGATTCCTGCAGCAGATGATTACGACCTGTACGGCGTTTATCCGGCGATCGATGCCTGCGTCGCACTGAGTGAACTGATTCATTCGCGGCTGAGCGGCGAAACGCTCGAACATGCCATTGAAGTCAGCAAGAGTTCGATTACCACCGTCGCGATGCTGGAAATGACCCAGGCTGGTCGCGAAATGACCGACGAAGAGCTCAAAGAAAACCCGGCCGTTGAACAAGAATGGGATATTCAGTGGGAGATTTTCCGTCTTCTGGCCGACTGCGAAGAACGCGATATTGAACTGATCAAAGGGCTACGGGCAGACCTTCGCGAGGCCGGCGAGAGCAATATTGGTATAAATTTTCAGCAATGAGACCAGAAAACGTGATTTACCGCCTGAATTGTAGCGTCTGAAGGCTTCCATTCCGCCCCCCGTCTGGTCTACATTTGGGGGGCGAAAAAACGTGGCTATCGGTGCGTGTATGCAGGAGAGTGCTTTTCAGGCATTTCCGTCGCACTCGATGCTTAGCAAGCGATAAACACATTGTAAGGATAACTTATGAACAAGACTCAACTGATTGATGTAATTGCGGACAAAGCTGACCTGTCCAAAGCACAGGCGAAAGCTGCCCTGGAATCTACCCTGGCTGCAATTACCGAGTCTCTGAAAGAAGGTGATGCTGTTCAACTGGTTGGTTTCGGTACCTTCAAAGTGAACCACCGCGCTGAGCGTACTGGCCGCAACCCGCAGACCGGTAATGAAATCAAAATCGCCGCAGCAAACGTACCGGCATTTGTTTCAGGTAAAGCTCTGAAAGACGCAGTTAAGTAAGACCGCGTGGCAGTGTACAGTTTTATCGAAGGGGCTTGTCGGCCCCTTTTGTCTACCTGGCGCCGCACGTTGGCGCTGGTAGGCATATTGCTGCTCACTGCCTGCAGCCATGATTCCTCTCTCCCGCCGTTTACCGCCAGCGGATATGCGGATAACCAGGGGGCGATGCGTATCTGGCGCAAAGATTCCGACAGCGAGGTTCGTCTCCTTGCGGCCTTCAGTCCATGGCGTCATGGTAATACCTCGACCAGCGAGTACCGCTGGCAGGATGGCCAGCTCGCGCTGATTGAAATCAACGTCTACGGCAAACCCCCGGAACATATTCGCGCTCGTTTTGATGCGCAAGGCGAACTCAGCTTTATGCAGCGTGAAATCGATGGGCAGAAGCAGCAGCTTTCCAGCGATCAGGTCGCCTTATACCGCTATCGCGCTGAGCAAATACGCCAGACCAGCGATGCTTTGCGTCAGGGACGCGTTATGCTGCGCCAGGGGCGCTGGCACGCCAACAGGACGGTGACGACCTGTGAAGGTCAGACCGTGAAACCTGACCTCGATACGCTGGCGCTGGCGCATATTGAGCGTCGCCAGAATCACTCATCCGTTGAGGTGAGCGTAGCGTGGCTGGAAGCGCCGGAAGGCTCTCAGCTGCTGCTGGTGGCAAACGAAGACTTTTGTACCTGGCAGCCGACCGAAAAAAGTTTCTGAACTCAGCTCGCTATCTCCATTCGCTCCACCGCGGTATTCTTCAAGCCGAAAGCCGCCCAGTCGTAGATAATCCCCCGCCTGCGCCTCGCGCGCTGCAATTCTTTCAGGCCCTGGTTTTCCCCTTGAGCGTCTCATTCAGTTTTAACGCGTCTGGATCGTGAACGCGTATGTTGGATTGCGCATGGTGGCTTAGTGCTTACGGTTTGTCACTTCAAACGACATGAGGGCGCCGCAGTGAAGCCCATTGTTATGTTCTTTTACGACAGGGTGCTCCTCCAAAAAGATGAGAAATGAAATTTTGCGTCTTCGTTTGCAATGGTTTAACTATGTGAAACTATATGTCTATCCGCAACGGTGCTATGAATAGATATTAATGAAATGTGAATTGAAATAGATGAGTCACGATTTTCCTCAAGCAAGTTTCGTCATTATTTTTTTATAAAAATTTTTTATTACATGATCTTGCCATCTCAGTTTTTCATAAGAAAAATCCTGCTCCTGTGGAGGACGGGATCTGGTATCTGGAGCGAATATAGTTTTTGCTATTCTATTTTCTTAAGATTTCATAAGAAAAATCCCACACAGCGCGTTGTGCTTTATCTGATAATCATCGTTCAAGGCTGTTGTCAGCGTATTGCTCAATGAAAAAACCACGGCTACAATGCGCCGTATCCGCTAATGAAAACCTGAATGTTCAATCTTCCAGGGTATTGTTTCGGGTACATAAAGAGGATGTTTAATAATAACTTCTTAATAATGGGCATAGACTGGAAATATGCCAGTGAACGCTATGTTCAACCTAGTATTCATTTTAAATAAGGATATCACAGATGAAAAAGATGACCATGACTGAAGCTAGCGTAATTGTTGGCGGTACTTGCACTACCTGCGTTAACACCTTCGAACTGACCCTGGTCGGTGATGAAACTGTATGTAACGCAGTAAACACCTGCACTGACAAGAACGGTGTTGTGACTAAGTCTTATACCCCAGCAGCCATGTCAAACTGCGGTAATGCAGGCTGAGAAACAGCTGTTTCTCATTAAAACAGAGTAAATAGGATTCGTATTTATTCTGCCAGGGCGTTGTATTTTTATACAACGCTCACCTGACTCTGTTAAATATTATTTTCAGGATGAAAAGCCCCCGTGAAAAAAAGAATTCTTCCCCTTTTTGCTTATACCGTTTTTGTTGCGATAGTTTCAGCGTTGATTACCACCGCTTGGTTCCATGCCTTTGTATTCAATCAAAAAGGTGATGTTGAGCAGCAGGCGCTGGTATCGCTGGCGGCGGAAAAAGTCGCAAACAGTCCGCTGGTCGGCGGGGAAGATATTATTGAAATTTTTTCATACGGTTGCCATTACTGTGAAGTGAACGAAGAGAACGTGGATATGCTGGAAAAGCGTATGCCAGCGGGCAAGAAGCTGGCGCGTCTTCACTTCAACCTGGATGGCCAGGGCGGACTGGCGCGCTACGCAACGGTGTTTGCTACCCTGCAGGTTATGGGCATTGAAGAGGCGCACCGCAAAAGCGCTTACGACGCGGTCATAAAGCGTAAAATTGATTTAAGTGATGCAGCCCAACGCGACGCGTGGCTGGCAGAGAATAAGATTAGCGTTGCGCAATACAATAGAGTCAGCCAGTCCGTGAAAGTCAAAGAACTGATGGATTATATGACCCAGGTGACCCGTTATTATAACATTAATGCAACGCCGGCCTTTATTGTGGCCAAAAAGTGGGTGGCATTCCAGGACAGTGATTTTCCGGTATTCTCTGATAAATTAATCTCACTATTAAAAACCGAACAAGCGCCGGAGAAATAATGAAATTCTTTGCCCTGTGGTGTGCGTTGTTTTGGAAAAACCTCATTGTGAAATATCAATGGGTTTTGTATAAACTCCAGCTTATCGCCTACCGGGCGCATTGTTTACTGTTCCGGCGCCTGAATTATCGCGTTGTTTTTGCCTTCTCGCATGTCAGCCGCTGTTTAGGGCTGACACGACGCGATCTGAAGCTACGGGCAGCCGTTGCCGAATCAAACCGTCGCTGTCTGCTCAACGATAAGCAGAAATTTGACTACATCTGGCTGACCCAGCGCCGGCAGCTACTGGTTCAGGCGGTCACCTACGGACAAAATCGCCGAATAATGCAGGAGCTCGCTGCGTGTTCCGCGCAGCTTAATGCCGTTGTTGAACCGTTACAACGTGCGCGCCAGCCGGTCATTCTCGCGCCGCTGCATATGGTTTCAGACGTACTAAGTACGATGGTTGGCGCGGCGGTATTTCCAGGGAAAGCGACGGTCATTACCTCCCGCAGCGCTAATGCTCACTCTGAAGCCGAGCGTCAGCTCGGTGGCGTGAATCTCACGTATTGCTCAATTCATGAGGATAATAAAAATATTGCCGGCAATCTGATGATGTCGGTGATGGAGGCGGCTGAAAATAAAAGGAATATTATTCTGTTTCCCGATATTACACCTGACTTCACGCAGTTTGCCAGCAAGGACAAAACCGAGAAACTGCATTGTCAGTTATTCGGTCGCCAGGCCAATCTGCACAGCGGCATTATCCGCATGGCGAGAATGATGTCAGCGAAGGTGGTTTTTTATCATCTTTATTATGAGCAGGGGCTGAAAGTTATTATTCATGAGCCCGTTCCGGCAAAAAAACTTAAGCAGGAAATGCCACTCATTATTGAACAAAGTATTCGTGAGCATTCTACCGACTGGATGTTGTGGCATTCTCACTCGCTGTTTTTCATCAATGATTAAGGATGTGAACAGAGTACAGCCCGGCAATATTAGTGAAGAGAACAGGACGTTCCAGGGGATCGATTATGGACAATATTATTCCGCAAATGGTTTATCAGGCAGAAACGAACGAGTGCGCGCTGGCATGTCTCTCCATGCTGGCAGAAACTCAGGGACTTAATGCGCCGCTTGAAGAACTCCGCGAGCGCTTCCCGGCATCCGCGCATGGTACCGCGCTTTCAACCATGTGCGACATCCTTGCTGAGCTGGCGATCCCGGCCTATCCGGTGGCTTTCGATCTGGATGAGATTGCCGAACTCCCTTTACCGGCTATTTTGCACTATGGCGCGAGTCACTATGTGCTGCTGGCATATCGCCAGGGCAGCTACGTGTGCGTGATGAACCCGGCGATTGGTGAGCAGCTTTTGCCTGTTGCTGCCCTTAAATCGGAAATTAGCGGTTATGCGCTGGTGCTCGACCGGGAAGCGGAAAACGCCGCTCAACCTATGGAGCAGCATAAACGCACGCGACGTTTTCGCGCGCTGGCGTGCATGAGCCTGAAGCAGACCGCGGCGATTCCCGGAATCTATCGGTTGATGGTGCTGGCGTTTCTGGTTTCTCTGACCCTGTTCATCATGCCGGTGATGGTCAGCTCGGCTATCAATAACGTTTTCTCTTCCGGAGGCCAGACTGAATTTCCGTATTTCTACTATCTACTGGCCTTCATGGTCTCGACCCTGCTGGCGTTCCTTGTGCGCAGCGTAACCGAGCGGTTTATCAAACGTTTTGTGGTGATGCAAAGCCTCAGCGGTTTTACCCGCCTTTTGACACATTCGCTCTCTTACTTTGAAAAGCGCAGTCCGGGCGAAATCTACAGCCGCTTCTCCAACTGGCAGCTGGCGGCGGCGCAAAAAATTGAGCTGGATAACGGTCTGCGCGTGGACTGGGTGGTTGGCGTCATCGCGCTGGGCGTGATGTGTTTCATCAGCCCGATGCTGGCGACCATCTCCGCCGTTGGCGTAACGCTCATGGGGCTGGTGAGCGTCTGGGCGATTTTCCGCGACCGCTATTTCACTCAGCAAATTCAGGCGAAGAGCGCCGAGCAAAGCGATTTTCTGCTAGAAACCATTCAGGGCTTTGCCACGCTGAAAGCTGCCGGACTGCATGGCCAGCGCCAGGCGGCGTTCGCCCGATACGCGTTATCCCTATTTGACTGTCGTCAGAAGCAGAGAGTCTATGAACAGGTGAAGAGCAGCCTGTATCAACTGATTGGTAGCCTTGAGATGGTTTTTTTCATGCTGCTGGCACTGCCGCTGCTGAAGGACAACCGCATCTCGCTGGGTGAGTTTTTTGCCTACAGCTTCGTGCGGCAGATTTTTACGGCCTACATTACGCAGATTTTCTTCTCTGTACTGCGTAAGAACCAGCTACACGTGATCGATACCCGTGCTGCCGATCTGTTCCCGCAGGTCAAAGAAGAGAGACATGATGGGCTACTGCCGCCTGCGAGGTTCACTCAGCGGCTCCACTATCGTGAGCTTCAGTATGCTTACGATCCCGGCAAACCGGTGCTCGATCGGACGTCATTGATGCTGAAACAGGGGGAGACGCTGGCGATTGTCGGTGAGTCGGGCGCGGGGAAAAGTACCTTGCTGAAAGTTATCACCGGGCTTATCGAACCTCAGGCGGGAGATATTCTTGCCGACGGACTGCCTGTCAGCAGCCGCCAGGCGCAGAAGCTGTTCTTCCTGCAAAGCCAGGAAGATATCCTGTTCAATACCAGCGTGCTGCAAAACATCACGCTGTTCGATCGCGAATATGATGAGAAAAAGCAACTGCGTATCGATAAATCATTGCGCGGGCTAAATCTGACAGAAGTGATTGATAGCTTGCCGGGAAAACAAAACGCGCTGATTCGCGAAAGCCACCCCGCGCTCTCGCTTGGGCAACGCCAGCGTCTGATGCTGGCGCGTGCAATGTACAGCGATTGTCCTGTGATGGTGCTGGATGAGCCGACCGCCAATTTGGACGAACAGACCGCGCAGCAGGTGATGCGCGCGCTGATTGACCACTGTCGTGAATACGGAAAAACGCTGATTACCGTGACCCACAGCGAGACAACGCTGGGGCTGTTTGACCGCCTCTGTTCGATGAAAAATGGCCGCATACAAGCGCTGCCGAGCGCTGATAGTTACGCGCTCACCCCTGGAGGAGAGCCGGCATGAGTTTCGCAAGCAGGCGATGGCCCGCCATGATGGCCGGACACCGCAAGTCACTTTATGGGCTGGCGGCCCTGTTGGCGATCCTGCTGATTGGCGGCGTGCTGGGCGCGTCCAGCCAGCTTTCTGGGCGTGCTGAGCCGGTGGCGGCTTATGTTGTCGATCGCGGCGATATCGAAAAAACCGTGCTGGCCACCGGGATCCTCAAACCGTCAGTGCAGGTGAATGTCGGGGCGCAGGTCAACGGTCAGTTAAAGAAATTGTACGTGCGTGCCGGCGATCGGGTTACCCAGGGCCAGCTGCTAGCCGAAATCGATCCAACGCTGCAGCAGAGCGAATTGCGTAAGTCTGAAGCGGCGCTGGAGAGCGCGGTAGCGCAGAAACAGGCGTCACAGTTCACGCTCACTCAGTACCAGCTCGAGCTGAAACGTCAGCTGCGGATGGATCGTGACGGGTCAGGAACGAAAAGCAATCTCGAGGAAGCGCAGGCCAGGGTCGATACCCAGAAGGCGCAGGTGAGAGTCAATATGGCGCAAATTGTGCAGGCGCAGATGGCGCTGGAAACGGCGAAAGCCAATCTTGGCTATACGCGGATCATCGCGCCGGTGGACGGGCAGGTATTGGGCATCGTCACCAAAGAGGGACAAACCGTGGTCTCTTCACAGACAGCGCCGACCATTCTGGTTCTGGCGAATGTCGATACCATGACGGTGCAAACCCGTATTTCAGAAACGGATATTTTGAAAGTCCGTCCCGGCCAGCCGCTGTGGTTTTACGTCGTCGCCGAACCCAAACGCCGCTATCAGAGCGTGATGGGGGGGCTGCAGGACGCGCCGAACGACGCCCTACAGGATGATAGCGCTCGTCCGCAGGGGCAACAGGCCTCTGCCGTTTATTATAACGGTGTGTTCAGCGTGCCGAACCCCGATCATCGGTTGAGAACCGCGATGACGGCGCAGGTATTTATCATCACCGAGCAGGCTAAAAATGTACTACGCCTGCCGGTGATGGCGCTGGGGCAACCGCAGGGAGCCAATAGCTATCATGTACAGGTGCTAAAAGGCGATAAGGTTGAACAGCGTCTGATTCAGGTAGGTATCAACGACCGTCAGTTTGTTGAGGTAAAAGAGGGGCTGAAAGCAGGCGATCGCGTGGTGATGGCGCAAAATGATGCAGGGGTGGCAAATGGCTGACTCTCCGATCATCGAACTTTCGCACATCTCCCGTCATTTTGGCGCAGGTAACGCCAGCGTTACCGTACTGAAGGATGTTTCTCTGCGCGTCCATGCCGGAGAAATGGTGGCGATTATCGGTGCGTCGGGTTCCGGTAAGTCCACATTGATGAACATTCTAGGGTGTCTGGATAAACCATCGGAAGGTGAAATGCGCATTATGGACGTGCCTGCGCAGGCGGCCAGCAGCGAACAGCTGGCGCAGCTGCGTAGCCAGTATCTGGGCTTTATCTTTCAGCGTTATCATCTGATGCCGTATCTGACGGCTCTCGAAAACGTCACCATACCGGCGCTCTACACCGACATGCCGGTCGCTGAACGCCAGACGCGAGCAAAATATCTGCTGACTCGGTTAGGTCTTGGTGACCGCATAAACTACCGTCCCGCGCAGTTGTCCGGTGGCCAGCAGCAACGGGTGAGTATCGCACGCGCCCTGATGAACGGTGCGCCGGTGATCCTGGCGGATGAGCCCACCGGGGCGCTCGACAGCACCAGCGGTCAGGAGCTGATGGCCATTTTACATGGCCTGCACCAGGCCGGGCATACGCTTATTATCGTGACCCACGACCGCAGCATCGCTGAACAGTGCCAGCGTATTGTCGAAATCCGCGACGGCAGAATTATTGCGGACCGGGCCAATCCGGTTATATCGCAGGTGGTTTCGCAGGGATTACCGGCTATTGCGGCCACAGGGCGAACGTCCGTCTGGCAGAGCATCAAAGAGGCGGTACGCATGGCGTGGCGCTCTCTGCTCGGGCATCGGATCCGCGCCTTCCTTTCCATGCTGGGGATTATCATCGGCATCTCCTCCGTGGTCTCTTCTATGGCGGTGGGAGAGGGCGCGCGGCAAAATATTCTCAGCCAGATAAGCCAGCTGGGCACCAGCACCATCGAAATTCAGCCAGGTCTTGGCTGGGACAGACCGCGCCCGGATTTTGAACGGTCCCTGACCCTGGACGATGTGGAATTACTCAGCAAACAGCCGTATATCGATAGCATTTCGCCAGTGGTCAGTAAAACCGTGATGATGATCCGCGGGGGTAAGCAGCTTCTTGCATCGCTGTCGGGCGTCAGTAACGGCTTCTTCCGAGTGCAGGGGCTGAATTTTATCGCTGGAAACCGTTTTACGTCGCGCGATTTGGACGAGCGTGAGCCGGTGGTCATCATCGATCCGAACGTACAGAGCTCCCTGTTTCCCGGCGGTCAGGATCCGTTGGGCGAAATTATTCAGCTTTCCGGCGTGCCCTACCGGGTGATCGGCGTGGCCGCGAAAAAAGGACCGAAGTATATCGGCGAGCAGCCCGGCGCGTGGATCCCCTACACCTCGCTGCGAGAGCGTATGTCAGGTGATTCGCCGCTACAGTCCATCACTCTGCGCATCGTCGACGGCTATTCGATAGAAGTTGCACAGCGAAATGTGGAGCAACTGCTGGATTCCATGCACGGTAAGCGCGATTTCTTCACCATGACCAACGATCAGCTGACGAAGACTATCCGCAAAACCTCGCAGTCGATGACGCTGCTGATTACGGCAATTGCTGGGATTTCCCTGCTGGTAGGCGGGGTGGGCGTGATGAATATCATGCTGGTGTCGGTGACGGAGAGGACGCATGAAATTGGTATTCGCCTTTCGGTCGGCGCCCGCCCCGCGGATATCATGCGTCAGTTCCTGATTGAAGCCATGGTGATTTGTACTCTCGGCGGTCTGATCGGCGTTATCGGTTCCGGCGGGGCCGGGCTGATTTTCTCGCTGATGACTCAGGAATTCACCATGGTGTTCACCTGGCCACCGGTCCTTCTGGCCTGCGGATTTTCCGCGCTGATTGGCCTTGGATTTGGCTTTTTCCCGGCGCGCAATGCTGCCCGTCTGCATCCGACGGAGGCGCTGGCCCGCGAATGAAAAAACTGCACCTACTTTCAACGATCGCTGTGGCGCTGGTATTGACCGGCTGCGGCCAGGCGCTGAAAAGCGACTATCAAAGGCCCATGCTGTCGATACCCGATACCTGGCGGGTGGAGGATACCGGCGAGGGCGTAGCGCAATTTTCCCCACACTGGTGGGATAATTTTGGCGACCCGCAGCTGTCACGGCTGATCGTTGCAACGCTGCAAAGCAATAACGATCTCGCTCTGGCGGGAATAAGACTTCGACAGGCGCGCCTGGCGGCGGGGTTATCGGACCTGAATCTGACGCCTGACTTTGCCGTTGGCGCAACGGCCAGCAACAGCAAGAATCTGCGCCACAGCACAACGTCAACGGAAGGCTATAGCCAATCGCTTTCGGCTTCTTATGAACTTGACCTGTGGGGTAAATTAGCGCGCACTCGAGAGCAGTCCGACTGGCTGGCGCAGGCGTCGGAGCAAGATTTACGAGCGACCGCGCTGACGCTGATTGGTACCACCTCTCAGCTTTACTGGCAGATAGCCAGCCTGAACCAGCGGATAGGCAATTTGCAGCAAAGCCTCAATATTGCTGAGGAAACGCTGGCGATGGTGACTTCCCGCTGGAAAGCAGGAGACCTGGGGCAACTGGATTATCTCCAGGCGCAGCAAACGGTGCTGAGCCGTGAAACGACCCTCCGCGACTTACGTCAGCAGCGTGATGAGAACCGTAACGCGCTGGCGATTTTACTTAGTCGCGCGCCGGGGCAATTTCCTGCGGAACGGGGCTCTCTGGATATTCAGCAGAGCGTACCGGTGGCGCAGCGTTTGCCGTTAGATGTGATTGCCAGGCGACCGGACGTGCAGTCGGCAGAAATGAACTTACGCGCTGCGCTGGCGGGTTCTGACGTTGCCCGATTGAGTTTTTATCCGTCACTGACGTTGAATGCGTCACTGAACGCGGGCGCAGCGGTGTTTCAGCAGTGGTTCAGTAATCCCGCCCGAACGCTCGGATCTGCGCTCGATCTGCCTTTTATCCAGTGGAACAAAGTGCGCTTGACCATTGAAAAGTCCGATCTGGATGTACAAACCGCGGCGATACAGTTCCGAAGGGCCGCTTACAGCGCGCTGCAGGATATTGATAACGCCATGGCGCAGCGCCTCACGTACCAGCAGGAAAAACGGCTGCAGCTGAAAGATCTGGCATTGAGCCAGCAACGTTTGACGCTGGTGGAGAGCCAGTATCGCCACGGATCCGTGGCGTATCAAACGCTGCTTGATGCGCAGAATTCGCTGTTGAACAGTGAAAATACATTGGTGCAGAGCCAATACCAATACCTGTATTCCACGATGAAACTCTGGCTGGCGCTGGGGGGCGGGGAAAACAGTTCGATGAATCACTAAGGATAGGTCATAGACATGGACGTTTTACAGACGATGAACACACCGCGCCGTGTCGTGGTTACCGGTTATGGCGCGGTAACACCGCTCGGGATGAATTCCGCTGAAAGCTGGGCTGCTATCATGGCGTACAAACTCGGCTACCGTTACTGCGATAAATCGGCTGCCGGGATTAAGTCCCGCTTTTATGGTTTGATCGATGAGGAACCTTCGCTCAAAGGCGTGCCCGCCGCGATTCGCCGTCGCCTGCCTCGCTACGCGCGGCTGACGCTCGCCGCAGCGCGGGAAGCGATGCAGATGGCGTTTGGCGATGACGCGCCGGAACAGCATTACGATCTGCGTGACTGCGGCGTCATTATGGGGACTGGCTGGGCGGGTCAGGACGAAACTCAACTCTATTACGATGATTATCAGCGCACTGGCGTGGGTTCTCCTTTCGGCTGTTTTTTCTCGATGCCTAACGTATCTACCGCGGCGGTCAGCCTGCTGTGGGGATTACGTGGTTATCAGAATACGCCAGTCGCAGCCTGTGCGACCGGAACGATCGCGATTGGTGATGCATTTGAGCTGATCCGCAATGGCCGCGCCAACATGATGCTGGCGGGGGCGGGAGAGTCTCTGCGTTCTGACTGCGCGGTGTGGAATATCGACGTACTGGGAGCGCTGGCCAGCGAACAGGAAGATATCACCCGCGCCTGCTGTCCGTTTAGCCTGCATCGCAATGGCTTCGTGCTGAGTGAAGGCGCGGCGGTAGTGTGCCTGGAAGAGCGGGAATCCGCGATTGCGCGCGGGGCGAATATTCTCGGCGAGATCCTCGGCTACGGCAACTTCTCTGACGCCTATGATTTTACCGCGCCGGCCGAGGATAAAATTGCGCGGGTGCAAACTATCCGCCATGCGCTTGAACAGGCGGGGATCTCCGCCTGCGATCTGGACTATATCAATACGCACGGTACCTCTACTCCGCTTAACGACCTCAATGAAACCGAAGCGATAAAAATGGCGCTGGGCGAGGCGGCATATGCCATACCGTGCTCGAGCACCAAATCCTACAGCGGGCATCTGATCGCCGCCGCCGGCAGTTTTGAATCGATTATCTGCCTTCAGGCAATAGCGCATCAGATAGCGCCTGCCACTTGTCATCTTGATTCGTCCGATCCCGCGTGCGATCTGGATTATGTCCCCAATACGCATCGCCCGGCAGCCCTGAGCACAACGCTTAATCTGAGCTTCGGTTTTGGCGGCGCGAATGCAGCGTTGGTTATCGGACGGGGGAAATGATGACCCTGTGCTATAGCCTGCGTGATGCAGAACGCTGGGCGGCATTTTCCGGCGACGATAATCCGATTCACTTTGACGTTGCCGAAGCGAAGCGTTTTGGTCTGGAAGGATTATGCGTACACGGTATGCGCGCGATGCTGGATGTAAAGTCGGCGATCGGCGCTTCTCTGGAAAAAGATGCTCTGGCATCAGGTGGCCTGGTGTTCAGCTGCCGCCTGCGCGAACCGGTAGCGTGTGGAATACCCTATCAGCTGTCGGTCCGCGAAACGCGTCGTCATGAGCAGATGCAGCTCAGCGGGAGTTTGTTAAACGTTCAGACGCAACGTACCGGCATCAGCAGTAAGCTGGTTAGTTCTAAAGCGCTAGAGTTATCGCCCGTCGTGCAGTCGTATACGCTTGGCGAGGATGCATTAACGGCGTTGTACGATCGATTCCTCGCCGTGAAAAGCCCGGCGGCACCGCTGTGGAGCTTTCTGGATGCGGCGTTGTTCCGTGAACTGATCAATGCGCCAGAAACGCTTGCAACCGTACATAGCCTTATTCCTCAGCCTGAGGTTGCCAGCCTGCGCGACGTATTTCGTCTGGTGCAGGTCGTGCAAACTCACCATGAGGTGCATTTTTCGCCTCAGCTGCTGAGTCAATGGGAGGAAAGCCAGCGCATTACATCGCTTTATTATTCCATCCAGCCGACGCTGGTGATGGGAGACAAGCATGCCGGGCTGATTTTAGTGGCTGGCATTCAGGCGTGGCGCCTCAATGAACCGCTGATTTCCGTTACGGTGACGTTGAAAACCGGGCCGCTGGCGGCGTAGGCGACAATTTTTGTTAACGAAATACATCCATTTTAGAGTCTGAATTAAAGGAATAAAACATGACGCAATTTGATGAAGTTTACCGCAAAGTTGGCGAGATGCTGTGTGATGCGAAGGATCTGGAGATGGACGAGCTGGAACCAGATATGCCGCTACATAAGCTGAAGCTCGACAGCCTGGACTACGTGGAATTGATGGTACTGGCAAAGAAAGAGTTTGCTGTCTCCGTTGGCGCCGATCTGTTTATTGATCATCCGAACATGACGCTTCGTGATTTATGCCAATACCTCAGCGAAAAAAGCCATTAAACCATGCAGAGTAAATGGATATTAGTGACCGGTGGAAGCCGGGGTATCGGACGCGCTACGGTGCTTCGTCTGGCGAAAGAGTGGAACGTGGTGTTTACCTGGTGCCAGAATGAGGCCGCGGCACAGGAGGTGGAACGGGCCGGCGAGGGGCTTCCGGGCAAAGTCGAGAGTTTTCAGTGCGACGGAAGCGATGAACCGGCGGTGAAACGTGTTGCTACCGAGCTGCTGGCACGCTACGGCGCTCCTCACGCCGTGGTTCACAATGCGGGTATCACGCTTGATGCGCTGCACATTCACCAACGACCGGAGAACTGGCGACAGGTGATGGATACCAACGTTAACGCCATCTTCTACTGGAATCAGATCCTGATAGAGCCAATGATGATGCAGGGGAGCGGTTCCGTGGTGTTGATGTCGTCAGTCACTGGAGTGAAGGGCAACAGCGGGCAGAGCGCTTATGGCGCGAGTAAAGCGGCGATGATTGGTCTGGCGCGGACTCTGTCAATAGAGCTAGGACGCTTTGGCGTGCGGGTTAATTGCCTGCTGCCCGGCTATATCGATACAGATATTATGGCCAATATACCGAAAGAGAAGCGGACGGCGCTGCGTCGAAGCATTCCTATGAAGCGCTTCGGAAAAGCAGAAGAGGTGTCAGGCGCAGTGGCATGGCTGGTTAGCGATGATAGTACCTATATGACGGGACAAACGCTCGTCCTGGACGGCGGCCTTTCCGCCTGACCTGTCTCACACTACTCGGTTCGACTCAAACGGGACGCATTGCGTCCCGTTTTTTTTTGCCTGAACGACAAATCTCCCTCGTTGCTGGCGAATAACTTCGCATATGGCTTTGTTGAATAAATCAGATTTCGGGTAAGTCTCCCCCGTAGCGGGTTGTG
>OJWG01000096.1_pt1 | contig 44034 bp, 21 predicted proteins | sample 1600401 | NCBI WGS metagenome assembly OJWG01 (sample SAMN04436829, study PRJEB24849) | human gut metagenome | biome: human gut; feature: NICU; material: stool | host: Homo sapiens | place: USA: Saint Louis, MO | collected 2011-07-21 | reverse complement strand
GTGGTACTAACTTTCCGGGCTCTCAGGCTAAGTATTCACAGAAACATTATTTTGCACATCAGGATTTAGATAAAAAATGGCACAAAGAAATTTATGGTTTGATTGATGATCAATGGAAAGTAATTGGTGAACTGCCGATCCCTCTTGGTTATGGAATCACTATTGAGCATGGTAATTCACTATATTTAATCGGTGGTGAAACTACAAAAGGTGAGGCAGTTAATTCTGTAATCACTTTAACTATAAAAGATAAAGATCTATTTATTAACAAATATATAAATTATAATAATCAACCAAGAACTCTATATTAAATTTATGGCATCCTATCCACTCAGGTAAAAATTATGCTTAATAATAAAATCTTGCTGGCATGTTGTACTTTTTTTATATCACTTCAATTAAATGCGACTACACTAGACTTTCGTCATGAATATTCAGATTCATCGAGAATAAATAAAGACCGCATTGCGTTTATTCATTCATTTTCAAATGGCATAGGTTTTTATATTGATGCCAGTATAAAATCAGGTGGTGTTGATGGTGAAAAAGATAAAGTATTTAGTGATGTTGTTAATAATGCCATCGAAATGGGGCTGAGTTACAATCATAAGATAAATAATAATATAACGTTACAACCAGGCTTAATATTCGAAACAGTTACGGACACATCAATTTACAAACCTTATTTAAAGGCACAATATAATTTTGATAATGGTTTATATATTGCTGGTCGTTATCGTTTTGATTATGCCAGAAAAACAAAACAAGGTGTTGACGACGAGAACACAAATCGCTTTGATACTTTTATTGGTTATAAATATAGTAAATACAAAGTTGAATATGACTATACACAAATGTATAGCGATGCTATAAAATATGATAATAAGAAACGTAATTATGAACATAATGTCTTTTTTTCTTACCAATTGAATGACACATTTACTCCTTATATTGAAGTTGGAAATGTTGCAGTGAGACCGACCAGTGACGCCCGTCAAACCCGGTATCGCTTAGGATTACAATTCCACTTTTAAGTCCTCTATAACATAATACCAAACCTTGTAGTGAATAATCACCCCATTATTCACTACATTATTTTATATGTTTATCAACCAATTAAATGCAACACTCTATTATTTGATCTCCTTCACAAATTACACCTTTCTCAATTGAGAAATTACACTCCATAAAATAATATCAAATGGAGTTGTATTTCAAAAAAGAATGGTGAATTCAAAATGGCATTAATTGAAAAAATGACTAAGGATATTCAACAAAAAGGAGGGCTGATCGTTTCTTGTCAGCCTGTCGATAATAGCCCTATGGATAAGCCAGAAATTGTGGCAGCAATGGCCCGGGCTGCTGTAAATGCAGGTGCCGTAGCAGTACGAATTGAGGGGATAGATAATTTAAAAGCAACCCGCCCCCTTATTGATGTACCAATTATCGGTATTGTCAAACGTGATTTACCGGATAGTCCGGTCAGGATCACGCCTTGGTTAAGTGATGCAGAAGCATTAGCGACAGAAGGTGCCGATATTATCGCTTTTGATGGTACGGATCGTGTACGTCCAGTTCCAATTAATGAGTTACTGGCTTGCATACACCACCTTAATAAATTAGCGATGGCAGATTGCTCCACATTTAATGAGGGAATGCATTGCCGGAAATTAGGAGCAGAATTTATTGGTTCAACAATGTCGGGCTACACAGGTGGCGAAATACCGAAATTACCTGATTTACAATTAGTCACTGCATTGGCTGAAAATGGGTGTCGTGTAATAGCCGAAGGCCGTTATAACACCCCAATAATTGCAGCAAGAGCCATACAAGCCGGAGCCTGGGCTGTCACTGTTGGTTCCGCATTAACCCGACTTGAACATGTTTGTGGTTGGTTTACTCATGCGCTCAAGTTACAGCAGGAGTTAGTTAAATGAATATATTAGCAATTGATATTGGAGGAACAAAGATTTCGGCTGCATTAATCAGCCGGGATAATCAACTTACACAGCATACTCAAATTACAACCCCTGCAAGTGCATCACCAACTCAGCTCTATGAAGCGCTGGCCGCGATAACAACACCACTAAAAGCACATGCAGATGGTGTCGCCGTAGCCTCTACAGGGATCATCTGTGATGGTGTATTAACGGCATTAAACCCCGATAATCTGGGGGGATTAAAAAATTTCCCGTTGAAAAAAATACTCTCTGCATTAACGGATCTGCCTTGCTGGTTACTCAATGATGCTCAGGCTGCTGCATGGGCTGAATATGATTACCGCCATGAAAATATCTCTGATATGGCATTTGTTACAGTATCGACAGGTGTTGGTGGCGGCTTGATTCAGCAAGGACAATTACAGGCAGGAAAACGAGGTATTGCAGGCCATCTTGGCCATACCATTGCTGATCCTCATGGCCCTCTTTGCGGCTGTGGTCGTTATGGATGTGTCGAAGCTATCGCTTCCGGCCGTGCCATTGCTTCACAAGCTGTAAATGAACTTGCAGGGAAAGATGCGAAAGCTATTTTTGCTGCCTATCACCAGGGAAGCCTTCAGGCGAAGACAATAATTGAAAACTCAGCAAATACTATAGCTAATTTAGTTGCTGATATTAAAGCAACAATAGATGCCGACTGTGTTGTTCTTGGTGGAAGTATCGGGTTAGCAAACGGATATATTGAGCTCGTTCAAACAGCTATCAGACAACAACCGGAGGCATTACAGGTGCCTATTTTAGCAGCTCACTATCATCATGATGCCGGACTTTGGGGTGCGGCTCTCTGGGCCAGAGTAAACTAAAAAACTGTCGTACTTCTTACCTTTTACCTTACATATGGCAGGACTAAAAAAATGCAACTACATGATTTTGGTTTCGTTAATTATGCAGTGCTGTTTGGTTATTTAGCAGCAATGCTACTCGTTGGTGTTTATTTCTCTAAACGCCAGAAAACAGCAGATGATTATTTTCGTGCCGGGGGACGGGTTCCCGGTTGGGCTGCCGGCGTTTCTGTCTTTGCAACTACATTAAGCTCAATTACCTTTATGTCTATTCCGGCGAAAGCTTATACCTCTGATTGGACTTTTATTATTGGCCAATATTTAGCGATCGCCATTTTGCCATTAGTATTTTATTTCTACATCCCTTTCTTTAGAAAATTAAAAATCACCTCTGCTTATGAATATTTAGAAGCCCGTTTTGATATACGAAGTCGTTTATTCGCCAGCCTGTCATTTATGTTATTTCATATTGGTCGAATTGCAATTATCACTTATTTGACCGTACTCGCATTACGTCCTTTCATAGGGATAGATCCGATTATATTAGTTGTACTGATTAGCCTGTTATGTATTATTTATACATGGATGGGAGGGATTGAAGGTGTTATTTGGACTGATGTCATTCAGGGATTATTACTTTCAGGTGGTGCTGTTTTAATCTTTATCATGATCTGTTTTAAAGTTGATGGAGGAATTAGTGAGATTTTTACCACAACAGCACAAGCTGATAAATTTTTCCCAGAAGCACAGTTACGCTGGAGCTGGACTGACAGTACTATTCCTGTATTAATGATTGGTTTTTTATTTGCCAATATTCAACAATTTACTGCAAGCCAAGATGTTGTCCAGCGCTACATTGTGACTGATTCTATCGAACAGACTAAACGTACTTTAATCACAAATGCTAAATTAGTTGCTGTTATTCCTGTTTTCTTTTTTGCCATTGGTTCAGCCCTGTTTGTGTATTACAAACAAAATCCAGGTTTGTTACCTGAAGGTTTTAATACCGGAGGTATCTTACCCTTATTTATTGTTACAGAAATGCCAGTGGGTATTTCCGGGCTAATCATTGCAGCTATCTTTGCCGCTGCTCAATCGAGCATTTCCAGTAGCTTAAACAGTATTTCAAGTTGCTTTAATTCTGATATCTATATTCGCTTAAGTAAAGTTGAACGACGTTCAGAACAAAAAATGAAAGTCGCCAGATTAGTTATAATTATTGCTGGAGTATTCAGTAGCTTAGCAACAATTTGGTTGGTTTTATCTGACGAATCTGAAATATGGGATGCTTTTAACAGCTTAATCGGTTTAATGGGTGGTCCTATGACCGGACTATTTATATTAGGTATTTTTGTTAAACGTGCTAATGCAGGTAGTGCGGTCGCAGGCATTATAGTAAGTATCATTGCTGTATTAGCAGCCCGTTATGGCAGTGACCTTAACTTTTTCTTCTATGGTGTAATTGGTGCTATGTCAGTAGTTATTGTTGGTACAATTACTGCGCCATTTTTCTCCGCAGCAAAACAAATTTCATTGGATGATAGTGAAATATCCGGGAACTAACAGGAGGTATCTATGTTATTTGGTCATATATCTGACGTGGCAATAATGCCTGAAATGAATTTGGTATTACGTAATATAATTGAAAAGGCACTCGCACTCGATCCATTATCTTTAGAACCCGGAAGCTATCCTATTGATGATAATGATGTATTTATGAACGTAATGTCATTTGAAACACAATCCCGGGAACAAAAATGTGCAGAATTACATCATCGCTACATTGATATACAAATATTACTATCCGGTGAAGAAGTTATAGATTATGGCGTTCGTCATTCAGCTAAAAATGCCACTGTTTATCATAAAGATGATGACTATCAACTCACTGATACTATTGAAAATAGTCAAACATTATCTTTAACCCCCTCTATGTTTGCTGTTTTTATGCCTTACGAGCCCCATAGACCCGGAATAGCTTCAGAACAAGGAAATAGTATCCTAAAAAAAGCCGTGATTAAGGTAAACCCTGCCCTGCTGGAAAATTAATTTTTGCCGATTCAGTTAAACGCTTTATTCTAAAATATCAGAAATTTTCACTTTGATATCAATGGAATAAAGCGTTTTGCCATTATCACATAATTATCAGAGCAAGGCTTTTTTTAACCCGCCAGAATTGGTACTCTTGTTAGCAGAATTCCACTCCCTTTGAACTTCAGCAAACAAGGATAATTTTCATGACAAAACAGTCAGTTACCAGACTGAAGCCAGGTAAAATACTCGACACACTGGGGGCAATGAAAAATAGCCTGACGCGAGTATCACAGCGTATTGCTGAATATATCCTGTTTCATCCTGTTGAAGTCACTCAGCTTTCCATCGCACAACTTTCCCGGGCAACTAAAGCTGGCGAAGCAACTGTAGTACGTTTTTGCCGCACTCTGGGCTATAAGGGCTTTCAGGACTTTAAAATGGATTTAGCCATTGAAATGGCGACATCGGATAGTGAAGAATCACCAATCCTTGATGCTGAAGTTAACCATCAGGATGATATCCATACTATAGGTTTAAAATTACAAGCAACCATCAATAATGTGTTATCAGAAACATTAAATTTACTTGATATGACGCAAGTTAAAGGCGCTGTAAATGCGTTGCTATCATCGAATTATGTTTTTATCTGCGGCGTGGGTTCCTCGGGGATCACAGCAGAGGATCTAAAAAATAAACTGATGCGTATTGGATATCGGGTGGATGCTGTTACCAATAACCATTTTATGTATATGCAGGCTTCCTTATTGAAACCGGGTGATATCGCGATCGGTATCAGCCATTCCGGAAATTCACCGGAAACAGTTCATGCACTGAAACTTGCAAAAGAAGCAGGGGCTACCACAATTGTGCTAACGCATAATTTAGGTTCACACATTATGGAATATGCCAATTATTATCTGATTAATGGTAATCGCCAGGGGAAATTACAAGGTGATTCTATTGGTACAAAAACAGCACAACTGTTTGTTTTAGATTTACTGTATACCCTACTTGTCCAGGCTCAGCCTGAAATGGTCAAAGAGCAAAAACTGCGTACACTAAATGCATTGAAAAGTACCAATTCAGCATGAGTTTATAATTAGTGTTATGTGGTCTTGAATAAAACCAGCTAAAGATCACACTTTCATTTTTCTCTTTCTTTAACGCTAATTTCATTATTGCGTTCTGAACGATTGAGTCTTAATATAGAGTCAAACTCCATTAAATAATCAATAAAGAAGCATGGCTCCAAAAGGAATAATAATGAAAAAACTCTCCGGGTTAATCGCTGCACCTCATACACCTTTTGCTGCCGATGGCAGTGTTAATTATCCTGTCATTGATAAAATTGCAGAACATCTTATTGCTACTGGTGTTACAGGTGCTTACGTATTAGGAACAACAGGAGAAGGTATCCATTGTTCTGTCGAAGAACGCAAAAAAGTCGCTGAATACTGGGCTGCTGCCAGTCAGGGACAATTAGATATAATTGTTCATACAGGTGCTCTCAGTATTGCAGACACTATAGAGCTATCCCGTCATGCTGAAACATTAGATATTCAAGCTACATCAGTGATTGGCCCTTGTTTCTTTAAACCGGGCAATGTAGATGACTTAGTTGAATATTGTCGTTTAGCAGCGATGAACTCGCCTTCTAAAGGCTTTTATTACTACCACTCTACTATGTCGGGACTAAACATTGACATGGAAAAATTTTTACAAGCGGCAGGAAAAACAATTCCGAATTTATCCGGAATGAAATTTAATTCTCCTGATATGTACGAATTTCAACGTTGCTTACGTGTTGATGGCGGTAAATACGACATTCCATTTGGTGTAGATGAATTTATACCGGCAGGGTTAGCGTGTGGGGCGTTAAGCGCTGTAGGAAGCACCTATAACTATGCTGCTCCTTTATATCTTGAAATAATTGATAAATTTAACAATGGTGATTACAAGGGGATCACTGCGTGTATGGATAAAGTAATTGCAATTATTCGTGTGCTGGTAGAATACGGTGGTGTTGCTGCAGGTAAAGTTGCAATGCAATTACATGGCATTGATGTTGGTGACCCCCGCCGTCCACTACGCCCATTAACTGCAGCACAAAAAACGGATGCACTGACAAAATTTAAAGCAGCTGGTTTCCTATAATTAACCTTACTCTTGTTGAGTATTAACAATACAAACTTACTTTTTTACATCTCCCCCATTTTATGATGACAGTGGCTTTCGAAGTGAAAGCCACCTTTTATTTCTTAAAATATTCTCCGGTCAGTCATCCGATTAAGCTGAATAACATCATGTATAAAACAAAAAAGAATATATTGTCACCTGTATAAGAAATTTGCTTTTATTACAGATAATTATATTTTACTACACTTTATTTTTTATTTTTAGCAGTGAATAATGCAACCGTACCCTGAATATTAACTGAAACATCTTCAAACAAAGACGAAAGCATAGTTTCAAGTGAATCCGCAGAGTCATAAACGTTGCTAAAAATCCCTTTTTTGTTATAGACTGACATTAGCTTACTTCCAAAACGGTTATGCTTAACCCCCTCTCCAAGAATAGTCGCGCCATATAAAATGCCATCATCTTTAAGTGTTTCAGTGATATTTATTATCGCTTGTTTCTTATCACTCATTTTCCCCGGCAAACAATGTAATAAATAAAATATGGATACTGAATCAAATACCCCCCTCAACTGACCAGTAAATCTATTGAAGATATCATGACATAAACAAGAATTTAATTTTTCATCAGAAATATATTTTTTAGCACATTCCAAACTATGAACATTAAGATCGGAAAGCGTTATTTTATTAATTTTATCTGCGGATTTCTTTAAATAAAAACCAGTTCCATCACCAATATCCATTTGGTTGTTACCAAGATGAAATTTAAAGTGAGGAATTAAAAATTTATCAGTATTACAATGCCATGCATAGTTATTAGATATCTTTAGCACCCACCAGTCATATAGAGACAAAGAGAGAGGTGTATATACTTTAGAACCATCGTTTGTGTTCAATGACATAAAATCCCCAGAATGGAAAACATATATATTATTTTTTTATTATTTGTTTTAATAGTCGAAAATAATGAGTAATAAATCAGGTTATCATATGTTATAAGTGCATGATAATATACCTGATATTATTCAGAATTATTTATATCACATACCATCCCTGGTATGCTTCATCCGTAATAATCATAAATCACATGTTTTTCTAAAAATTTCTCAGAAACCATTTATACAGATACTGAATAAAAACCACGAGGTCACGAAATACAAAATACCCAAACGCAATTATAACGATTAAAATTAACACCATTCACACAAGTAAATTAACAAGTTATATTTTCATTATCTTTTTATTTCTTTCGAAGTATTTTCATTGAGCTAATACTGTGTGGAAAATCATCTGCATTTCCCTTTCCTGAAGAGCGGGTATAATAGTCACCCTGAAAGTTTTTTTCTTTGAAAAACCGCACTGTCCATCCATCCGGAATATCAAACGACATGATCTTGTTATCAAAATTATATGTACTAAAATCATCAATACTTTCATTGACCAGCAAATGCTGACCTGTTTGATCAAATCCATTAAATAATACAATAGCAGAGAGCCCCTGGTGACGACTATCTCCATTACTCAGTATCACCGTTGCTGTAGTACACATGGCATCTTTTGGCGTACAAAAAATACTATTACTACCCTCTTTATTTTGACAAGACTGACTGGCGTTGAATTGTGCTTGTGTTTTTTTCACATCAACACCGGCATACATCTTGTTAAATGGGGTTAATACACATACATATACGCTTTCTTTAAACTCCCGATTATCAGGGTAAGAGTACACAGGGGAATTCACCGTCACGTGAATATTATCAGCTATAGCAACCAAAGGTAGTCCTATCAATAAAAACAAACCTATCACTCGTTTTTTCATATTAAATTCCAAATCTATTTTTACCACTGCGAATCAAAAGGGTCTGTATCCGGGCTATACGGAATCAGATGTCTTCCCCATATGCTTTACAGCTTTCAATTGAAAATCTTCCCTAAAAGACTATCCTGTAAAGATAAATAGCACATATGCCCCGTTGCGGCAAACCAGAACAACACAGGGAAAAGAACGGTCAGATGGTACAAAAAATAAAATCGTAGTATCAACTTCCCGTGCACTATTTATCTCATTTTTTATTTTAAGTATTTCTGATTTTGGTTTTCTCATCATTCTGAATTAATCTGCCATTTTTCAGGTAGTTAATTTTGTCAGCCATCAATTGTGCTTCATCTTCGCTGTGAGTCACTAACAGTGCTGTTTGCCCGGCTTCCCGTAAAATATCTCTCACTTCCAGCCCTAAACGTTTACGGCTATCCGGATCTAAGCTCGACAAAGGCTCATCTAACAACAATACTGCCGGCTGTGTCGCCAATGCACGTGCTAAAGCAATACGTTGCTGTTGCCCACCAGACATTTCATGTGGATAACGCCCGGCAAGTTCTTTTAATTCTACTAAATCCAGCAGTGCTTGAACTCGTGTTTGCTGATATCCTTTCGGTTGTTTTCTCAGACCGAAAGCAATATTTTGCGCTGCGGTTAAATGGGGGAACAGCGCGTAATCCTGAAATACCATTCCCACATTGCGTTGTTCCGGCGGAAGATGAAGGCCCTCTCCTGCAACACAGCGGCCACCAACATGGATGGTTCCCTGCTCTGTACGTTCAAACCCTGCAATAGCACGTAATGCAGTGCTTTTTCCGCAGCCGGAAGTACCGAGAAGACAGCCGATCTCCCCTGCATTAATGTGCAAAGAAAAGCCTTTCAGAACATGATTACGTTGATGTTTACTCCCGTAAGAGACATGCACATTATCAAGAACTAACGTTGTGTCTGACACCTGATGACGACTCCCTTCTGATTATCGTTGTTTTGGCCCGGATGAAGATAATTGACTACGTGCTAATAGTATTACCGGGAGCGTTCCGGCCAATACAATCAGTAATGCTGCAACAGCCCCCTCCTCATAGGTACCTCTCGCCGCTTCTGCATACAAAGATGTTGCTAATGTTTCAAAGTTAACCGGACGAAGTAATAAAGTAGCCGGTAACTCTTTCATCACATCAGCAAAAACCAGCAAAGCACCTGTCACTAATGCCGGACGCAATAACGGTAAATGTACGCGGAAAAAGGTTCCCGACTCACTTTCACCAAGTAATCTTGAGGCCTGTTCCATGCCCGGCGGAATACGGGTTAACCCGGCATCAATCGCCCCGACTGAAATCGCCATAAAGCGGATAGAACAACAGATAACTAATAAAACCCCCGAAGAGAGCAGCGGTAAACCGCGATAATTGAACAATTCGGCCAGTATATTATCCAACGACATACCCGGTGTTAATAACCCGATGGCCAATACCGTTCCCGGCACCGCATAGCCCAATGAGGCAACTTTCATCAATGTACGTCTGGCCTCCGGAGCCCCCCCCGAAATCGCACTTGATCTCGCATACCACGCCACAATCAGGCTGACAAAAGTCACCACAAGGGTAACTCCTGCCGCTAATAATAATGAGTTTTGTAATGATTGCAGGAGGCTGGCAGAAATTTCCATACTATCACTAAAGCGCCTGATACTTTCCCAACCCAGAAATAGTGCAGGGGCAACAAAGCCCAGTAAAACAGGCAGAGAAGTCAATAAAGTCGCCAGGCATGCGTGAATTCCCGTTAATCGTGCCGGTAAAATCCCCCGCATTTGCCGGCCGGAATTATAACGCTGATTCTTGCGCCCATAATATTCCAGGGCCAGCAACAGAATAATTACCGTCAACATGGAGCACGCAATTTGCGCTGCTGCCGCCAAATCAGAACGCGTCACCCACGTGGTATACACTGTGACTGTCAGAGTATTCACGCCAAGGAATTCGGATGCGCCAATATCATTCAGTGTTTCCAGTAATGCTAAGCTTGTTCCTACCACCAGTGCGGGACGTGCCATTGGCAGCGCCACCCGGAAAAATGAGCCGGTTGAACTTAAACCAAGTGTGCGGGCTGCTTCCAGTAAATGCGCCGGCTGGCTCATAAACATCGCCCGCATGGTGAGATAAACATACGGATATAACACCAGACCCAATAACAAAATCGCGCCGGTCATGGAGCGAAGATCCGGAAGCCTGAACTCACGGGGGTTGCTATAGCCCAACAGGCTGCGAATGACTTCCTGAACCGGCCCGATGGGATGCAGTAAATCAAGCCAGGCAAATGCCACTATGTAGGTTGGCATGGCGAGGGGAAGCAGCAATGCCCAACTAAATAGCCGCTTTCCCGGGAAATCGAATGCAGTGACTAACCAGGCGCAACCCGCACCAATAAGCATGACCAGTACGCCGACACCAAGTAATAAAATCAGGGTATTGAGTATCGCATCAGGCAACACATACTTCAGTAAATGTTCCCAATGACTGACACCTGAGCTTACCGCGAGCCATAACAGGAATAACAAAGGGGTCATTACACCAAGCGTAATGACCACCACAGTAAGACTTAAAGGCGAAAAACCGAAACGCGGCGCTCCTGCGGCGCCACGTAAATCAGACAAGCCTGTTTTATTGATCGAATCCAACTTTATCTACCAACTGGCTGGCTTGTTTACGGTGTTTAACGATTTCAGCCAGTGGAATGTTATCAACATTGATTTCACCAATCGCACTGTTGATCGTCGCATCCAAAGGAACCCCTTTACGGATTGGATATTCGTAGTTAGCTTGCGCATACAGCTGCTGAGCAGGAACTGAAACTAAATACTCCATCAATTTCACAGCTTGTTCTTTATGTGGCGCATTGCGGGCAACTGCAGCACCAGTGATATTGACGTGCGTTCCGCCACTGGTAAAGGTTGGCTGAACGACTTTAATGGCATCCCCCCACTGACGGGCATCAGTGCCTTCTTTCGCATTTTTCATATGACCAACATAGTAGGAGTTCGCTAAGCCAACATCACAGATACCACCGAGGATGTCACGGGCAACATCACGATCGCCACCAGCAGCTTTACGGGCTAAGTTATTTTTCACGCCACGTAACCACGCTTCTGTTTTCGCTTCACCATCATGAGCAATCATTGCGGCTACTAATGCTGTGTTATAGGGGTGTTGTCCCGCACGAATACAGATTTTGCCTTTCCATTGCGGGTCTGCCAGGTTTTCATACGTGATGCTGTTTAATGGTATGGATTTTTCTGCATACAACACACGTGCACGCATTGACAAACCAAACCATTGGTTGTCTTTATCACGTAAAGAAGCCGGAATAACTTCTGTTAATACTTCGGATTGAACAGGTTGAGTTACACCTGCTTCAACTAAATCGATGAGGTTACCTGCATCAACTGTCATTAATAAGTCAGCCGGAGAGTTTTTACCTTCGGCTTTTACTCGTTCTAACATACCATCTTTGATATAGACAGTATTTACATCAATGGCAGTTTCTTTCGTAAAGGCATCGAGAAGAGGCTGAATTAAGCCCGGTTCACGTGTGGTATATAAAGTGAGGGAATCTTTTGCCATCGCTGGTAATGCACAGGTAACCATAAGCGATGATGCCAACGTAATCAAACGAGTCTTATTACATAAAAAAAACATTTTTTTCAACATGTTGCGATCTTCTCCATAGTGAAGTGATGCTTAATATAATCTATTGAATATCTTGCAGGCTGTAAAAAAGTATATATGATAATAAGTCTCGTTTGCAAATTAGTTTCATTAAAAAATAGTAAAGTTAAGTTATAACTAAAATGAATGCATTCTAAGGTAATCGAAGATCTCTGTTCGGGCCAAACTCCGGCCTTATAAATACGCTTTCTGATGCGCTCTTTTTTCAGTAAAACGATTAGATCAAAGCATTATCGCGGCAGTTGCCACTCCGGCTGATACTCTGTACCAGGTTGTTGGCCCGGCAGAAGCGCAGCCAGTGCCAGTTTGCGTGAGAGGGTAGGTTCCATAGCCCCCCTCACCCGGGCTGAATTATCTGCTGTGGTGGGGTGTCAGCTCAGAACATAACGGTCAATGTATAAAAAGGGCATATTGTGGGTCCTGACAAAAAGATATCTTCAACACTACTCCGCCGCAACGAATATTATAGAAATAACGTAGCACTTGTAATGTGCACCATAAAACACCTTACTTCATTCAATATCCGAACCGGAATATTTTTCATTGCCTCTGAAAGTAATTTATTAAAATAGATACAGCCTGATAAACCATCCCGTATTTTTCACCTGTCACTGTTATTCCCTTACTATTCTCAAATTGTTACACATTACCGCCTTATTACAACACAGGTGAGTAGAGGCATACGCGTCTGAGTGGTATTTTTCTTATTAACGAGCTGTATATCTGAATTAATTCCGGTAGACGGTATTTACCGGCTGTTTGATTATTTTATCACCTGTTAAAAAATAATATTCCGTTTTATTTCCGGACGATTTTCTTACAGCTCACAGCACCACATTCAATCTGATAAATAATTTTAATTCGCTTTTTAAAGCAAGGATTTGGATATGACATTTAATAATTCAGTGCTGATTGCACTGTTTTCCGCTTCTTTCAGCGCTTATGCCACGGAACCACCACCACCTTATCAGTCAGAAGTTGAAGTTCCTGATATTAATACCATTCTCAGCAGTGCCACTGATGGCTGGCCGACCGCAAAAGATAAGTGGGATAATAAATATCAGTCAATTATCACCGGTAACCAATATATTAATGGTCAGACATTAACCAGAACCTGGTTCCCGGAACAATTTCTTTATGTTGAGAATAATTCTTACAGCCTGAATAACACCATTGATTCCTTCCAGACCACATTCCGGAGCGGCAGTGTCGCTATCGGAAATATAGTCAAAGGCGGAATTACCAATCCGTCCGATCCTTCCAAAGTCTATCGCGGATTTATGTCGATGATGGAAGACTCCATAGCGTATAACACTATTGTTGAAGATAACGGCAGCCTCAGCCTGGGGAATGACGCCAAAGCGTATAACACCACAGTGAATACCGGCGGCAGAATGGTTGTCGGTACACGGGGCTATGCACAGGCAATTTTGATCGACGGCGGTTATCTGGAGCAATCCGTTACCAGCACCTCAAATACCAAAGATGTCATTGTCGTGAATGGCGGCCAGCATATTATCTACGGCGGTACGGCAACCAACAGCCATATCGGCAGCGGCAGCTATCAGATGAGCAGCGGCACCACGATAGATACGGTGCTGTATGACGGTGCTGTCCAGCAAATCTATTCCGGAAAAGGCGCTGACCGCAATACTATCGTTAATCACGGCGCATTGCAGTTTATTACCTACGGTAGTGCGGAAGATACCCGTGTTTACGGTACCCAGATTATTACCGGTGTTGACGGGGAATGGGAAAACGGCGAGTGGACATCCGACGATTCTTTCCGGATTGATGATCAGACAGCCAAAAATGCCACCATTTATGCCGGCGGTGTGCAGCGTATTCAGACTGGCGAAGCCATTGATACCCAGGTTTACGGACAGCAGATTGTCAGCGGCAAAAAAGGCGGCTGGAGCGGCGGACAATGGGTTGAGCAGGATGCCTGGATTGGCAAAGATCAGGTTGCCACCGGCTCAGTGATCCACCAGGGCGGTGAACAGATTGTTGAATACTATGCCGATGCGGTTGGTACGCTGGTTAACGGCGGTACACAGCTGGTCAAGGAGTTTGGTCATATTCAGGATACTACCGTTGAGAACGGAGGTTCATCCTTTATCGCTTACGGTGCCTACTCCACCGGTGACCTGAATGTTAATGACGGTTCAGTAACGATGGAAGGCGGTAGTCTTCACAGCTGGACCGGAGCTCTGGACGGCAAAGGCGCTTATGTTACCCGTCTTAATCTGGCCGGTGACAATGCGTTTATGTATCTGAAGCATAATGACACCACCAGCGAATCCGAAGCAACGATTGAAACACTGGCTAACAACGGTACCGTGGTATTCGGCAGCAGCGACGGCACTGACGCCGGTAAATACAGCCGGTTACAGATTTCAGATCTGACCGGTTCCGGCACCTTTGTGATGAACACCAATATTAACGGTGGTACCGGTGATTTCCTGAATATCAGCAACAGTATCAGCGGTGAGTTTAATGTCAGAGTAATGGATTCCGGTCAGGAGCTGAAAAGCCGCGGCGGTGTGAATCCTCATCATCTGATCTTTGCCAACGGCAGTGACAGCAACAGCTTTGCGCTGGTAAACGGCAGTGTTGATCTGGGTGCTTACAAATATTACCTGGTACAGGGTGATGAGCAGGACAGCGACAACTGGTATTTATCACCGAAAGCAACCGATCCGGTACCAAATCCGGATCCGGAGCCGGGCCCTGATCCGAAGCCTGAAATCTCCGAAAGCGGGAAAAACGCTATCGCGATGGCCAACGTGACGCCAACTATCTGGAACAGCGAATTATCCACACTGAGAACCCGGCTGGGCGATCTTCGTGATAACCAGACGGCGCAGGATGGTGTGTGGGGCAAATATATCGGCAGCCGTAACCGCATCTCAACCGGCAATGTCGGTTACACCCAGGATATGAACGGACTGATGCTGGGCGGCGACCACGCGATTGCGCTGGAAAACGGCCGCCTGCTGGTCGGGGGAATGTTCTCCTATACCCATTCAGAACTGGATGCCCGCACCAGTGACGGCAAGGTGGACAGCTTAGGTCTTGGTGTCTATACCACCTGGATGCACAACAGCGGCTACTATGTGGATGGCGTGCTGAAAGCCAACCATTTCAGAACCAAAAACAGCGCGCAGTTTAATGACGGAAAAACCACCGCCAAAGATAACACCAACGGCATCGGTTTCTCTGTGGAAGGCGGTAAACACATCACCGCAGGCAGTTACTTTATCGAGCCTTATGTACTGGGATCTTACTTCCGCGGCGAAAAAACAGCCTACCGTTTTAGCAGTGACATGAAAGTGAAAGCGGATGCTGCAGAATCTGTTAAAGGTGAAATCGGTACCACCTTCGGTAAGACGTTTGTCACTGAAAGCGGTGGTCTGATTAAACCTTATGCTCGCCTGGCGGTCAGCCACGAGTTCAAAAAGAACAATGATGTGGTGATTAATGACACTGAATCATTCAGCAATGATATGTCCGGAACCGTCGGTAAATACGGCGTGGGTCTGACAGCGCAGATGAATAATCAGTGGTCCGCCTATGCAGAGTTCAACTATGCCAAAGGCAGCCATGTGGAAACCCCTTACAGCGGCAACCTGGGTATCCGTTACAGTTTCTGATAACTTACACAGAAATAACAAAACCGGCCTTTAACAGAGCCGGTTTTTATTTTACAGAACAACGTATCCGTTTCAGCGGCGGTAGGTATGCTGAGACTGATACCACCACAGCAAGCTGAAAATCGAGGCAGATAATACCAGTGATGAAATGGCTGCCGGTACTGCTGCATTATTTATGCCGGACAGAAGTGGTGTTGTGTCATGAGTAAATTCGTCAAAATCAGATGTTTCAGCATAATCATCAAAAATTCCCTGTAAATCCTGTTTTAATTCTGCAAACAGGGGGGGATCTTTATAATCGGGATCCTCTCCCGGCTCTGTATACTGATTTCGGTTTATTTCCCTCTCAACCAACCCCAGTCTGACAAACTCATCCGGATTGACATAACCCTCAGCATCCATAAGCACACTCTTATCAATACGAATACGCCAGTTATCTGTTTCATCCTTCATATATTCGGGTTTTCTGACTAAAGGATTATTGAGAATATCTCCTTCGTCCGCCTTCGCGCTGATAAATGATGTTTCCGTTTCACCGGAAAAACCGCTTATTTCCTCATCCAGCAATGGCTGCATTTCCAGGTCCTCAGCACCATTTCCTGTACCTCTGAAACGCTGTAATGCAGAACGGATCCCGCTGATAACACTTCTGATTGCCCGCCCTATCCGGGCGATTCCCCGTGCGACAGCTGCTAAAGGACGGGTCAGTACCCTGCTGATAGCGCGCAACTGTTCCCCGCGGCTTTGCTGCAACGGATGCGATGTATTATATACCGCCGGTGCCATGCTTCGCTGAGTGGACGGTATCTGCAGTTCCCGCATTTCAAATTCCTCAGCTCCGGCCATCAGACCGGCGCTATCGCTGTATGTCACCGGGTTATTGCGCACCATACAATAAGCATTCATACCATCAGCTGTTCCCAGCGGATCGGGCGAGATCCAGCGGCACAACCACGGCGCATAATAACGGAATCCGTAATCGTAAAGCCCGGTGAGATTATCCCGTTCTTTATTGCTGTAACGGTGATATTTATAGTCTGCTTCACTCTCACTCCGCGAACTGAACAGTGAGGTGCCGCCGAACGGATAATATTCCTCCTGCGTAATAATATCGCCCTCTGCACTCAGCTCCAGCGCGACCGAGCCCTGCGCATCAAGGCAGTTATAACGCATCAGAGAAAGGGGCATTTCTTTCTTTTCCGGCTCCCGCTCAGACAGGCATACCACCGCCGAATGGCCGGCCAGCGGAAAACTCAGTGAATAATGGCTGCCCTGTGGTTTACCATCATAGTCATACTCACACAAACGCATGCCGGAAATATACGTCACCGTTTCCCGGCGGCGGGCCTGAGTGATACCGTCAGCAATCCGGCTGCTGAATTTACTGCAACGCTGACCGCTGCTGTCATACTGATAAAACTCATAGTCCGACGCGCCATTTGCCCGCCGTGCACCATCCGCGCGGACAAGCTGCTGCTGTGAGTCGCGGGTAAAATGCACGCCGTTACTTTCTTTCAGGTTACCGAAACTATCAAAAAAGCGTTCCACTTCATACGGTGAAACCGGCTGCGGTAAACTGCGGTTACTCTCCGGCGAAACAGAAAAAACCTGAGTCCAGTTATTATGTCCGGCACTGTGACGAAGCTGCGTCATATTGCCCGCATTATCATAGTTATACCATCTCTGATAATTCACTAACTGCTGTGATCCGCTGATAAGCGGCGTTATTGTACTTTTTCCGCCATTCAGCGCTTCACGGCCTTCAGCGCGGCGTAAGCGGTAGCAGGAATCGTAGTGATACTGATTATGTGCCGTGATCCGCAGATTATCAAAATACTGATCCTCCCGGCTCAGATCATAACGCTCAGTAACATTTCCTGCAGGATCATACTGATACGAAATATCCTGAATCGGGTAACGTTTTTTATTTCCCCCCGGACGCCAGGTTGAAATACGCAACAAGCGTTTTGTGAAATGTTCCTGCGCATAATAACGGGTCACACCATTACCCAGTATCTCCTGCTGGCAAACACCATTCGCATGATAATCTGCCGATGTCAGTAATGCATGCAGGTGCCCGCCTTCATCCGTCAGATTACTGCTGATAAGCTGTCCGCGCCGGTTGTACCCATTGCGGCGTGTATAAACAGCGCGTTCCTGTCCGGATTCATGACAAGACAACGATAACTGCCGGACGCTGCCTGATGCAAATAAATCATTACGGCTGACCCACATCCGGGTCTCTGCTTCAGGCGGGTAATTCAAATCCACACTCCGGTCCCGTACTGACCAGAAACGGCGGCTGAATGTTTTATTTTTGCCGGAAATATCAAATTCCGTAAATGTTTCAGTTCCGGCGCTATTCTGTATCTCTGTACACTGCCCCCGGCAATTATATTCTTCGGCATTATCAACACCATCACTGTAACGCCGGGTCTGTAATAAGATCTCTTCTGTTCCGTTAAGACTGTGCTGTGACAGCAAACGTCCAATACGATCGTAGGTAAAACGCTGGCTGACTGCCTCCTCTCCCGGATTTCCTGTTGTCCATTCAGGCTGGCCATCCGCATGCAACAGACTTAATGATTCACCGCTGTCGATACTGACCTGATGAACAGGGCGCTGCAGTAAATCTGTGGCAGAAACGAGATTCTGATATCCGGGTTCATTTCCCAGTGCAGAGACACTGAAACGCGGATCAGCACACATCTGCATTTCACCTCTTTCTCCGTACTGATAGCGGGTTATCAGTGCTTCGGGTATATCTGTACTGCTTTTGCGGTTAAAATCCACAGCCCTTGCAGTCAGTCCTCTGGGGTCAAATACCGTCATCCGGGGGGTGTCTGCGCACAGTTCACCAATTTCAGATAAGTTCATGATATTTTTTCCTTATACTTTCGGCGGAGTCAGATGCATTTCAAAACATGCCTGCTGTAACTCAATAAATTCCGGCTGATAAAATAATCCCTGCTGATCCTGTGCAATCCACTGCATTCTAAAACTATAATTAAAGACTCCCGATTTTAAATTCTGGCTCTGCGTTATTGGTGAAAAACGGCATATTGCCGTACCATCCGGATGGTTAAAATTAAAATGTGTTTTGATATTGCCCGAATTGTTCTGCACAGACACCGCAATAACCTGATTCTGAAACCAGTGATAAAAATGTGTTTCTTCCGGGACAGCTGAAGTATCAGTAACTACCTGATTAAAAATCTTCCGGGTCATAAGATGGTCATTATTGTAAGTATCATTAATCTGCCGGAAAACAGCCGGGCCACCCGGATATTCCGGAGGAAACTGAATAGTCTGAATAACCTGATGTCCGTGACTATCATAAAGAAACGTTTTTATGGTCCTCCCGCCTTCCGGATTAATTATCGTCATTCTGGTAATATTTGGTTTTCCGTCATATTCATACTCTTCTTTATACCCATCCGGGCGGAGACGGGAAATCAGCTGACCATCCTTATTCCACGTATATTTTTCTGTTTCCGGCCATCCCATATTAACCGGACAATGTGTCAATGAACTCAAACAGGGTGATTTGTCATTGTAGCAATAGCGAATAATATCACTGACACCCGAACTGAAACGCCGGATACTGCGAATAACTAATCCATTTTCATTATATTGATAGCTCTGACCGGACAGTATCCTGCCCATATTATTTGTCAGTGACAAATCACCACTATATCTGCAATCTGTCAGTTTACCTAAGTTATTAAACTGACGTAATTCTTTATAATTACGCTCACTCCTTTGCTCACTATGGCGGCTGCCATCAGGAGGTGAAAATAGATTAAGTTCTGTCATTTCAACACGATCATTAACATCATAGTTAAAAATCAATGTACCTAATCTCTCCCAGTCCTCACCCTTCCTTACACCTAAAGGATCAAGTAGTATATTGCCTGATGAAATTTTCGTTGTATTTACATTCCCCCGGTCATTATAATCATAACTGTAACGTAATTTTGTATATAGCAGGGATTTATTTTCTACACTATCAGCCACATATGTATTAACATAAATATCACTCAGACGGTTATTTTTATCATATTCCGATTGACAAAAACACCTTACCACCCCATTAATCACAAACCATACATACTCTATATTACCATTTTCTTTATTGCATTGATAAATTTCACGATATTCATCACTCCCGGTTGAAATAACTTTCCCTTCCGACCAGTCAATCCGGTTAAATACATTACTGGTAGCCAGCATCTTATGCCTCTCTTAAATTATATCTGTTCGTCAGGATGGTAATGATTAATTTAGCTATCATTATTATTCCCTCCGTACCATACCTGAAGCATTGCATAAGGCCTGAGAATATCCGGCCCCGGTGTCAGAGTAATACCAGCATCCGGCAACCAGGTTTCCCGTCCGCCGTTAAAATAATATCGCTGAATATTATCGGCATATATTTTTTCTGAATACGGCTTGTCTATTTCCGTCATTTGCCCGTAAATACCCCGTTCCATAAATAATTCATCATAGTTACCGGGCCCGGCAGATATATTACTTTGACGCTGAAACAGCCGCAGAAGATCAAAACCGGAAGACAGAGTATCGTTCTCATCATAGTCCAGATTAAACCAGGGGAAATAACGCTGATAACGCAGATATCCTTCCGCATCCTGCACAAATACCGGCTTATCCTGTGCGTCATATCCGATCACTTCGCACGGAATAAGATCTGACAAATGGGTATCAATAACGGGTTCATAACTGTCAGAAAACCAGGCTCTGAAACGACGGATGGCATTACCTGATAATGTGGTTTCCGGCGCTTGCATGATCCGCCAGCGGGTATCTGCCATCACTTCTTTCAGCTGATTATCATCCTGCAATAACACACCGCCGGCACAGGGATAAGCCGCACCGGGCTCATCGAGACTAAACTGCTGCCGCGGATGCCCTGTACCATCAAAATAGGTAATATCAATGCGGTACGGTGCCATGTCCGGTGTTCCGGGGTAATCTGACGCACTGATAGTTATCTTCCATGCCGGCGCGCCCATCAGTTCATTTTCGTGATATAACGTGACCGATGCCAGTCCGCCGAGTAATGCTTCTGCGTTATAAATCACCTGCGGTAATGAGAGTGGCTCCGGTAGCGTTAATTCAGATACCGGTTTAAATCCTGTGTCTTTACCCCCTTCGGTACCGTACTGACTGGCGGCGATAATATTACCAAATGCATTTAAACGGACTTCACTGGTGTTATTGTTGATATCGCAGATCCGTACCGGCTGCCAGAATCGCTCATCAATTTCTGTCACCTGTGTTTTCTGACCAAATTCATCGGTGAAACTATCCGCCATTCTGTAATAGGTGTTGTAATGAAAAATCTGAATGCCACCGCGTGGGTTTTTGCTTTCCGCCGGTAAATAAAACCCGTCCGCATCCAGATACGTCAGTGTGTTTCCTGATGAAACCCAGACAGATTGCTTCAGTTCTTCCGGTGTCCGCTTCTGATAGCCTGCCGCACTCAGTTGCTGTGTCAGTTCATCATCACTGAGATGTGCGTGGTATGGCTGCAGTGTGATGTCATTAAATACCGCCTGTTCCTGCCCGGTAACACGGGGCGGATAATTAATCTCTGCGCCGTCCTGCTGATAACACTCTTTCTGCCACGCCAGCAATGTCCGGGGTTTTCCCGCCAGCGGATTGTCTTTCGCCTGTAATATTTCCCGGCTGAATATGGTATTGCCGTTCATTTCATTGCCGGTCAGAGAAACGCTTTCCTGCCAGCTGCATTCCGGCAGAACCGGCAACCAGCGGTCAGGCGTGATCATACTCAGTGAGAGGCGGCGGGTTTCAGTGAACCAGCACAGGGTCTGAGCATCATCGAATGAATTCTGCCACTGAAGCGGTGTGACCGCCGGATACGGATTTTCCTCAACGCCGCTCTGACGCGGCAGGAAAACAGTTATCTCATGTAACGCTTCACCGTACTCAGAGTAATCCATCACAATTTGCTGCTGACAGGCGATGTCTTTTTCTGACTGCTGATAATTAATACTCAGGGTTTCCAGTAACAGCGGCGCTGCGCAGATAATATCCCCGTTTTGCTGAAGCAGACGGATCTGATAACGGTGTTCCTGTACAGAAAACGGAACAGCAGTATCTTCCGAATCAAATAATTCTTCCCTTAATAGTGCGCCTTTCAGGGCATAATGCAGAGACGGGACGCTGTTATCCGCAATGATCCGGTCTTTACGCTCCTGCCAGCGTGTCAGTAAAGAATCTGATGTTACCGGTGATGAAAAATATCCTTCCCGTTTTACAGCATCACCTGCCGCGCCAGTGTGATACCAGCGGCGCCGCAGACGCGGTCTTTGCAACGGCGTATCGTTGCGTTTGTTACTCTCACCGCAGTCGTCCGTTTCATCGACCCGGTAATAACCACAATAACGGCGTTTATCCGTATCATAGCGTCCACCCCGGTAATTATAGGTTGTATGCTGTTCCTGACGGGTGATCAGATCCCGGCGGTGTATACCGGAAAGCAGGGATAACCGCAGCGGGAGCCGGCTCCGGCGTGATGGTTCTGCCAGTTTCTCATCCAGCCAGTAATCTGCCGAACTCCGGTAACTGAGCTGAGTATAAAATCCACAGTGATTAGTGATGGTTTTCAGCAGCCACGGCTGCTCAGATGTCAGATTCAGCCGCCAGTGACGTGCTTTCATGTGCCGCTCACTGACCACCAGGCTGACACCCTGTCCGCTCAGTGCGGCAAATTGCAGTGTATTGAGATCATCCCAGGCGAAACCGTCCGGCCAGCTGATCAGCAGAGGCTCCGCAAATCCGTTGCCGGACAGATTACGGTAATAATTCAGCCCCGCCGGCGCAGCATAGAGAAGATCATCTGTACCGCTGCCGTCAATATCCGTCATATAAAGGTGCTGCGGGCGGAATTGCGTTTCCTTATCAATCTCCCCCGGCAGATGCAGTTCGACCGCTTTGCCGAACTGCCCGTAACCATTACCGGGCCAGCAGGTAACACGGTTATAGCGGATGCGGGTTAAATGCGCTCCGCCGCTGCCGAGCGGATTTGCCAGTGCAACCCATTCACGGGCATCAGAAGCCGGTAACGGCAGACATTCGTCATTACAGGTGATCACTGCCGGTTCAAAACCTTCGCGGTTGTTGGCATAAAAACGCACGGTATGCGGGCCGATAGAGGCAATTCCCATCAATCCGTTACCGGCTAAATCAGCAAACTGGCTCTGAGGCTGAAAAAATTCCGGCGGAAAAGCAGAAAACGGGGTAAAACCGGTGTTCTTCTGCAGAGGATTGAGGGTAAAAAAGCCGTTCAGATCCGGGCGTAATACCACCCATTCAGGGAATCCGTCACCGTTAATATCCGCCAGCAGGTTTTCATCTCCCTGCTCAGAGGGGAGCAGCGGCAGCGGCTGCCTGTCCGCATATTCTGTTCCGTCCGGTGTAACCTCACTGCGTACCGGTGCCTGATACCCCCACACACCTTCATTCCGGGATAACCACCCCGCATAGCCTTCACCGTATAAATCGACCAGCTGCCCGGTTGCGCGATCCACTTCCGGCCAGTTCATCAGCGGAACATAATCCGCCTGACCGGTGGTCAGTTTTGCATCGGTATAGGTAAAAACAACCGGTGGTTTTTCTGCAACACGGAGCGTACCATCAACCGTTTCATACGCCAGCCGGGTAATGCGGCTCAGGCAGGTCATCACCGGGCTTTCGGTATACTCAAACAGGTAGCGGTTAACCATCACCGGGTCACGTTTCAGATCATCCGCTTTGCGGGAAAACATCAGGATCTGACGGCATAACCGGCGGCAGCGTGTTTCAAAGCCGGCAGAATAGAGTGAAAACGGATCACGGCGCAGCAACCAGCCGGATTCGGCAGCGGCTGTCCACGGCGGAACTTCCGCTTTCTGTAATGTTCTTTCGCCGTAATCAAAAACAATGTGTAATAAAAAAGCGTCCGGCGCGGGCATATCCCCCGCCAGGCAATACAGGCTTCCGTGAGCTTTTACATTCGCGTAATCTGTCCGCTGCGGATACAGCCGGTTATTTCCGCCCTGCCGTTCTCCGTCACTTACCCCGGTATCATCCTCCCGGCGGTAGTGAAAGCAGATATGTTCGCCGTTAACGGCCAGAAACTCTTCCTGATACCATTCACTGATCCGCAGCGCATCAGTTTCATCCGCTACCCGTGCACCGGCGGAATGACCGAAGCAGGTAACTGCACCATCGTTGTGACAGATCAGCCAGAACTGTTGTGCCTTATCGGTTTCGCCTGTCCAGCACTCGATCCGCTCATAACGGTTTTCAGTCTGAGCGCGGTAACGCCGGACAGTATAAGGTTGTTCAAGGGTTATTCCCTGACAAACCTGAATGTTACTCCTGGCTTCAGGCAGCCCGTTATCATCACGGTATTCCGTTAATTCCCCGCCATCCGGGGCAAGAAAAATATCATCATCCTGATAACGCGGTACGCCGTGTAATGTGCTGCGGGAGATACAGGCGGTCTGCAATGACCAGCCGATACCGGTTTCACCGTTGCCCGATGCAGAGCTGTAATAAAGAGAGCATGATGGTGCAATTCCTCTTCCTGCACATACCGCAAAGGGAATATTTGCTGTAGCCATACCGTCAGCACCGGCGCCGGCCACGGTTTCTTCCATCCCTCCCGGAGTGACATTTCCGGAAGGTAAAGACGGCGGCGTTATCGTAACAGCGTCGCCGGACCAGATAGTATTTTCCATAACCTTACCTTTGTCTGTAACAGATAAAATGACAAAAACCCGGTACCGCATACACGGCACCGGGTCGGGTTATGACTGCTCCGGAGAATAGGCAGCCAGTATTGTTTCTTTATAGGTATTCAGCGGCAGCGGGATCGCAATCGCGCAATAAAGCGCACCTTCATCCTCGTCGAAATATTTTGTACTGATAACCGCAAAACCGTTATCTGTCGCCTGTTTGCAGGATAAAATACCGGTTTCAGGATCAAGCGTTGCACCACCGGATTCCAGCAGTGTCCATTCCACTTCATCCGCCGGTATTGCCGTTTCCGCATTTTCAGGGTCAGGGAAATAGGTGAGCTGTACACTGTTTTCCGGCATATTGTCATATGATGCCCGGATATATCCGGTTAACAGCACATTCCGGACTAAAATCATTGCTTCAGTCGTTGTACCCGTTCCATCCGTCACTGAAATACGTTCAAGATTCAGTTTTAATTTCTTGTTCTTTTTACCGGCTGTATAGGTATATTCGTTATTGCTGACTTTTGTCAGTGCTGAACCCTGCGGGTTATCGGCCAGTGTCCAGGTCAGTTCCCCGGGGTTCAGTGATTCCGCCGTTAACGCGGAGGATTTGCCCGGCAAAATAACCTGATACGCCGGTGAAATATTTACACTATGAGCAAGAACAGAGACCAGGGCATACACTTTGGTGTCCCCTTTTTCAGCACAAACCACCACATGGCGCACACCTTCTGTGATTGCCTTAGCTTGTGGTGCGGTATATTTCCCTGTCTTGGCATCAATATGCCCTAAATCCGCGTTGGTATTGCCTTTTTCAGAATCAGAGAGGCTCCATTTCACACCGCTGACTTCAGGGGGGGTTGTAAACTGATATTCCGAACCGGCAACAATGGTAATTTCAGTGGGTGTAACAGCAAATGATTCAGAGCCGGGAGCCAACTGCCCCTGAAGCAACAGATCGCCGGGAACAAAAGCAGTTTCAGAGCGGAAGTAATTACTATCGGGAAACAATAAATTTCGCAATACAAAGGTATTAATGTCATTCAGCTTAAACTCTGAAATTATTTTTACTACCCTTTCATTAACGCCTTCATTAATAGTATCACTGTATTTTGCTGTTCCATCAAATCTGGTAATCAGTTCAGAATTGAACCCACTACACTCTGATTCAACCTTAATATTACCTTTATCACACTGAAAAACAATTAAATCATTTTCAATTTTTGTTTCATATGACGTTTCCACATTCAATTTTAATTTACAAACTCCCGCTGAAACTTCTTTGTCAGGATCTAATTCATTATCACTTGGAATATACTGAAATTCATAAATCATACCCTCTGTATTAAAACCATATTTCATCTTAATATTATATTTTTCCTCATCAGAATAAATACATAACGGTACTAAAGCCTTATCTTTTTCTCCGAAATTCAGAGTAAAACTGCATGACATAACAATATGAGCACCTAAAGGATAAGAATCTTCCGAGCAAAAATTAATCACCTTATAATAATATGACTCCAAATATCCACTATTCGCTACTAATTGCCATGATTTATTGCTTCCACTAATTTCCTGATATGGCTTAAATTCTAAATAATTACCCAACGAGTTTTCTGTTTTTCTTCTGATTATTCTGTCAAATAAAAAACGATTAGAAACGATCAATGCTGAACTATAACCATCCGCTAATAACCAGTCAGTTTCCTTTTCCACCGGTTTCGAGTCACTGTCTTTCATCTGCACAAATAACACCACCGCACCATCACCTTCATCCTGTGACCCGCGGGATTCTGTATTCGGCGCCCCCATGGTGCGGATATCAAATTTTTCAGGCTGAAATTGTTGATTTTCATAATTACTGATGGTGCCCAGCTTATAGATCCGCTGGTCGTCCGGGGTTGCAACAAATCTCCGCTTGAAAAAATTGCTGATCATTTCCTGCCCCATACCATTTACCACCAGGTTATTGGTAAAGTGGTCCCCCTCTTTAATATCAAACTGTACTTCACCAATCTTACTTACTGAGCCGGGCGCTCTTGACAACAGTACCTTCATACCGATAAACGGGGAATTCAGCGGGGTGATCTTTTCAATCTTCTTAACACGGTAAGATCCGTCATCCGCTTCCTGTGTATAAATAATCATCCCTTTGACAAAATCCCAACCGACCCGTGCCATTGAATCCCCGGTGTCTGCAGCGTCGAATGACAGATACGGGGCACTCAGTGTCAGGTTATGTGTCTGTAACCGGGTGGCGTCTGATGAATCGATATCTTCATTCAGCGGCGCTAATACATTGCCGGTAACAAACCGCTTAATATGCTGCTGTTTAAGCAGCATGTTGGCCTGACCGCGCTGGTATACCACAACCGCATCCCAGCCATTCGTGATCGTTTTACCGGCCATTTTGGCCAGTAAATCTTTCACCGGATAACGGCCCTCTGTTGCCGCAAAAATCCAGTTCACCTCACCGGCAGAGACGTTTAGTATCACCTGTGGCCGTAAATCAGGCTGAATCATCAGTGTAATCTGTAACGGACACTGGTCCGTCACCGCCTGAACGGCAACGGCCAGTTTCGCCAGTCCCTCTGCCGCCGTCATGCTCTCAGAACGGTTCTCCTGACCGGAAACCGCCGGTAACCGCCACCGCTCATTTGCCATCTCCGCCGGGCGATCCGTTAACACCAGTTCAGCCCCCAGCTCCAGTGCCCGGAACTGCATTTTTTGCAAGGCCACTTCAGTTTCTGACAGCGATACTTTATCTGTTTTCAGCTCCGCAGTTAATTTACGTTTCCCTTCCGGTTGCCCCTGAACCCTGTTCAGCGAAATGCCTTGTTGTTTAAACTGAGACTGAATATCTGACAGTAATAATGTCAGCTTTTTATTATTATCATCGTTTATTTCCGCTGATTTTTCGTTTTTTTGAATAACATTGATCTGAATATCTTCACCTGAAGAAAAATTAATATAAATACATGTGTGGTTTTTATCTGCTGTATCTATTAATTTACCAAAGATACTTTTTGATTTTTCTGACATAGCGCTCTCCATATATCATTAATACGTAGATTATTAGTCACACGACTTAAATTGATTAATGTAAAACAGTTACACTGAGGTAAATTTCATAACAGCACGGATATTTTTTAAATTTTCCAAAACAATCTCCAGTGTAAAACGGTGACCGACTGCCACATCGGTTTCAACGCTCCACTCAAGGTCAGGTTTATTTTTATCAACAGTGATTAATTTATCTGAGGTTATATTCAGACTATCACCTTCATCATCTGTTTTATGAACAACTAATGCCAATACCATTCCATTCAGAAATGCTGATATTTCTTGTGACAATTTCAGTTTAAGTGATATCTCTTTCTTATATTCAAGGTTGTTATTATTTATACCCGGGGTAATAACCGAATCATTCAACATAAAAATACATTGACTTTTTTCCAGATACTTTTCATCGCTAAAAATATGGCACGGAATTTTATAACTAAACTTATCCTGACTGTTTAATACTAAATCGAATTGAGTGCTTTCTTCTTCGGAATAACTGAATTCCCAATCAGTTTCCGGTGAATCTAATATTATAGGTATCTCCGGATCAAAAGAAACAGTATCCCGGTGATTGTCTCCTTCCGTCAGTTCCCAGGAAACGGTTTGTCCGCTGATTAAATTATCCGGCAGAAGTTTCAGATCCAGTGAATAGAGTTCCAAAGCCAGAAAAGCAAAACCAATATTAAAATCAATATCGTATTTTCTGCCCATGTCACCATCAGTGACACAGACAGAGCCTTCATCCTGTAAATCCGCAGACAATACCACACCATCCAGATGAACCGGTGCTCCGCCCCACTGACTCTGAATCTGCAATGAGAATTTTCCGCGTGCAGAAGCTGGGTCAGCAGATATCTGCCAGGAGGTTCCGTTTTCTGCCAGACTGACTTCCTGACCAAACGGCGGATTACTGATAACCGAAACCTCATTGCTGGTTTCTGCAACTAATGAAACAGGAATATCCTTCAGTAAAGGATGAGGTTTCACTGTCAGTGTACAGCTCCGCCCCGGCGCAAGAAATAAATTTCCCGGGGTTGTTAGCGGCGTATTATTCAGCGTAATGAGCTCAATTCCTGAGGCGATTTCCTGCGGCAGTGCACGGCCGGAAAGCGTCAGCGGAATTGTCAGTGGCGGAATGTTCAGATCCAGATTAAAGAATCCTCCCTGCGGGCCGGCACTTCTTAATACCCATTCTGCTGCATTATTGTTCAGTACCTGTAATTGCCCGAAAGCCGGTTCTGCTGTCAGCAATTTACTTTCTTCACTGTTCAGTTCAGCCTGCAAACGGGACAATAATTTATTGACCCTGCAATTGAGTGTTACCGGTGTTGCCGGAATGATAATTAACGGTGTTTTTTTATTCGCTTCCTCACCATTCACTTTCAACGACTGAATTTCTTTATCACAATCAGGCTGCAATGCAATAACACCGATTTCCTGTGAAATATCAAACTGATCACTGGTTAATAATAGTGTCAGTTCTCTGCTGTCTCTGCCTGTGATATTAACATCCCAGGACAATCCTTCCGGTGAAATATCACGGCCTTCCGCCGGTATGATACTGGTACCGGTATTTCCCTCTTTATTTTCGAGCTTAACCCGGCCGAAAATATTTTCGTTATTTTCACAGTTAAGATGAATAACCGTCGTTGTCCCGGTCATCAGATAAACCGCATCATCCTGATAGTCGATTCCGGTACTGTTAATATCAATACGGGTATCATCCAGCCATGGAGAACGGTCATAAACATTAATATCAAACTGATGGCGGCTTTTGCGCCCTGCTTTATCGGTTATTACGGCAACAAGTTTATAATTCCCGCCCTGCTCAGGTAAAAATGTAAGAGCCGCCATACCATCATTATCTGTTTTGGTCGTACTGATACTCTTTCCGCCGTCAATTTTCCAGAGAACATCAACATCGGGTACGCCCGGCTTATCCGGATATTCTTCATCATAATCACAAACAACACGAATACTGACTTCAGCCGGTATATTTTGAGCAATAACGGCAATCCCGGTGATTTTCGGTTCCGTAAATTTATAAAGGTAATCGCCTATTTCCGCATCGAAAACAAAAGGTACTGCACTGTATTCTGACGCCAGCATTATGTTGAATGTCTCCGGAATTCCGCTGACTTTTTGAGCCAAACAGGATATTTTCCAATCACTTCCCTCTTTTTTTAAGGATTGCACGGTGTTCAGTTCAGGATCAAAACTGATTGGATAGTTAGATGGCGGAGTCTCACTCCCCCACTTCAGTACACAGTCAAGATCACGCCATGCACTGTCATCAGACGGCCTGATATTGAGAATGTGTTTACGCCCATAGTTAAGCCGTAACTGTGGCTTATCTGCCGGGATATTTTCATGATCGAATACAATGGATTCCGGACTAAATCCGCCAATATGTAACTGCATATCAACGGCAGTCAGATTCAATGCTTTATTCCCGCCTGATTTCCCGGCATAAAACTCAAATTTTATTTCGGTATCTTCCTCTGATACATTAAGTGATAATTCTTTCTGACACCACTCTTTTTCATTCTGTAAGAAAATCTCTTCTTTATTTCTCTCATCCCCCCCTCTTATATATTTCAGTATTATTGATGCAGCCGCCTTGAATTCAATAAAGTAATCAAAAGACAATGAATAAGAAGGAGGCAATACCGGATTACCAGAATTTCTTTTCGGTAAAATAACTGATTGTGAAATACTTCCCTTGCCAAGAATACGAAGATAAGTTTTGTCTCCGTCCTCTTTCCTTGCATATTTCCCCGGCTCACCTTTATCCCAGACTTCATTATCCCATTCATCAAAACAAGGGTCTGATATAAAGTTACGTCCCTTAACTTCATTCTGGTTATATTTTTTAATCATTGTCGCTGCACTCTTTTATTATTGATTCCGTATTTTCCAGTAATTCATTGACCGCCGCTTCAAAGAAATCATTACCACTTTTCGCCGTATAATTAAGTTTAATGATAATGTCATTAAGATTATCAATGAGCTCTGTGCTATTCTGCGGACGGGGAACGGACAGCAGCCAGTGTGAAATAGCTCCGCTGTGTTCAAAACTATGGTATTGTCCGCCGGTAAAGGCATCTTCCGGAAACTCTCCGCTGTCATCGCAGCCACGGGAGAGTATGATTTTCTGGTTCACCCGCAAATTACGGATAATTGATTCACTGTTTTTTTGTTCTGCTGATGTATACAGGGATTTAACCGCATCAATATCCGGTGAAACTAATAACGTATTCGATGTCTGCTCCAGAAGAACCCGCATATTCTGATATGGCGGTAATAATGTCGGAAATGTCACGGATAAAGAGTGAATTTTTCGGGCATAATGTCCGGGAAAATCTGTATCAAAAAATTGATGGGATAACCCGAAGGACAGTTTTTTCGCTCCTTTTAATGCTTCTTTTACTTCATCCCATGTTGTCAGCGCTGTTTCATCTGTTTTAACCAGATGATTACTGACAAGTGATTTCAGTGAAATCGTTTTTGTGATATTCAGGCGGCGTGTATTTTGCTGTGTATACGCCATTTCCATTTCCAGCAACGCTTTCTGTAATTTAACGCCGACCAGAATACCTAAATTATCGCCACTCCACAGATCGGCCGGAATAAATGTCTGCCGTTTATAATCATCCGTTTCATAACGCCAGGATGCTTCTGTTAATGCACAAAATGTTCTGACCAGTGAACACAACTGGTCATGCAATAAGCCAATAATATTGGCCATTTTTTCGTACAAACTTTCATTAACCTGACGGGTCTGACTGAAATAGTCATACAGGTTTTTAGCCTGCGCCTGAAGAAGCTTTGTATATTTAACACTGTTTTCTGCTGCGGTAATAGCCACGTTCTGAGCATCAATTTGTTTATCCAGTACCTTTATTTCACTTTCTGCCTGAGACGCCAAAAATGCCCACTCTTCCTGGCGGCGACGGTATTGTTCATCTATCTGAACATACTCCGCAGTACCGCGCATAAGTTCCGCACCTAATGCAGCAGTCCCCCCCACAGCAGAGAGCAGTGCTGTTTTACCATGGTCGCCGGTATCCTGCGCCAGACCAAATACACGCGGAATCGCAGCCGCAATACCTGCCGCAACAGCAGCACCTGAAATAACCCCATGAAACACGGATGAACTCACTAATAAATTTCTGGCCTGACATTCTTTTGTACTCGTACTCAGGCTTCCGTAATATGTCTTTTTGCTCTCAGCCATCGTCCTGGCTTCATTCAGAGAGTCCAGAGCAGATTTTTGCTGGTCACGCAGCGATGACTGAATCGCAGCACTGGCATCCGCAAGCGCAACCGCATCCTTTAATTGCATATTTTCAGTGTGATAGCGTTCTTTTTGCTCATAATAACTGAGCCGTTTATCCCCTAAAGTAATCAGTGCCGCTGCCTGTTCTTTTGCTTTTTCCAGCATGGTCCGGAAACAATATGACGGAATACTTAATGACCCGGACTGTAAATATGCCAGTTCAGAGGTTCCTCCCAGCCGCGAACGCAGCAGATCGAACGGATCAAACGCAGCTGCATATAACGGGAGGTTCATCATATTCCCTTCAATATCCAGATAATGACGTAAATTAAATAAGCGTTGCTCCAGAACTGACTGCCTGCTCAGTAAACTTGTCTGAACGGGCAAACGGAATCGTTCATTGCCCAGACTGCCGTACCAGAAAAATCCTCTGAGCTTTTTGGGCATATTTTCCGGATATATTCCTGAAAATAATTCAGGCCTGGTACTTTCCTGTACAGAATAGGTTTTATTATCAAGCAGTTCATTAACAGTACATGGCTGCCATTTCGGTAAGCTGTGCTCCTTTGGTATATAACCCAGCATTCCCTGAGCCTGATGATAAAATCCCCAGGCACGGGTAATACTGTCACGGCTGAGCTGACGGTAATTTAAATCCGCTTCGGAAATCAGGGTATCGATATACATTAAATAGACCGCCTTACGATAATGAGAAGGCACATCTTCAGATATCGCATAAGGGTCAGGTAATGCATAGTCATTACTTTTATATTGTAAATCTTCCTGCGTTAATACACGGCAGTTCCAATATGGCGGAGGTAATAATTCGTTACCATCTTTTATGGATAAACGGTGTCCGTCATAAGGTGAAAATATATAATGCAGCCACTGACGAGCCTGATAATAAAGACGATTTTGTGAAAAACGACTTGCCACCAGATAGGGTAAATAGAAAAATAACTCCCACAGATACCGGCTGTTAGCCCCATGTAAGTCGAGTATTTCTTTTTTATCTTCTTTATCTTCTTTATCTTCTTCATATTTCGGTTCTTCCGTGATTTGTGCTTCCCAGTCAAAAATATGTCTGACTGCGATTTGAGCGCGATAGATAAGATCACGAACCTGAACAGAATTAAGACGAATATTTTTTAGCTTAACATCATCTGACTGATTAAGCGTTAAAAATTGCTGATGTTCCGGAAAGGTCTCAATATATGGAATCGAATTTGATAATTTGCTGATTTTAACGCTGAACTCACCGCTTACATCTTTCTTCGTTAATCCAAATTTAAAACGAACATTAATATCCTCATTGTTTTTATCATTTTCGTCATTACTCCAGGTGAAGGTACACCAAGGTGTGTGACTATCCTTCTGATAAATCAACTCACCTTTCCAGTCTTCTTTTTTCAGTCCGGCTAGTTCGTCAGCAAAAATAGATAACTCAGCAGGAACAACAACCGGTTGCATCACCGTACTGATGCGGTTTTTAACATGCGCCAGTGAACTTTCCGCCCCCCCGGATGCTATCTGATAGGAAAAACCGGCACCACTGCGTATTTTTTTATAATCTTTTACGGCTATCAGGTCACATTGTTCCTGAGAAAGTGAGAATATTTTTTCTGCTGAAAACCAGCCATTGTGTTCCTTAAAGTCTCCCTTATTGAACTCAATCAATTTTTCACCGGACAGTAATAATGCTAAATATTCTGCTCCTTTAGTTGCCTCTGCTCTGACAGTAATATTGTCCCGGTTTCCGCTGACAATAATGCGGCCATTACTCCACTGACTGACCGTTGCCTGAAAGTTAAGTGAAATAAGATCAGGTATTTTAGCTGAACGATGGCAAGTCCCCCTGACCCGTAACTGATGATAGTTACCTTTGAGACTATAGAATGCCTCCAGCGATAAATTCGGATCACTGTCTATTCTCCGGATACTGCTTATATCCTTTTCAATACCAAAGATACGGTGCTGACAGATATTTTTTCCGGTAAAAAATCGTGATGCTAATTTCGCCTGCCATCCATTGCCGAGAATACCCTTGCTGTCGATAGCTAACTGTTGTCTCAGTACATTTAAAACATTGGAAAAAATAATATTTTTCTGATTATCCAGCCATGCAATAACCAGATAATCATCCCGCTGTTCATCCTGAGTGAATACAACGGATATTAACCGGAACGGATCCGCATTATCTTCCGGTTTTTTCACAGGCTTACTATCATAGATTTTTTCATATAACTGCTCAGGAATATCCCACTTCCCGTCCAGCCCCATACGGCTTAACTTAAGTGTGACCTTATATTGTTTCTTATTTTTAACCCTGCTTCCTTTCTCTGGTTTTGCTTCATCCGCAATTATTTCTTCCTTACAGGCCAGATACACAATGAAAAGGCAACCACTCACTTTGACAATCCGCATTTGTAAAATATCTTTTGCATCTTCAGTGATGACCAGAGGTTGCCACTCCTGCCACGCCCGGGGAGAAATATATTCGGTGGATTTATCTGCTCTTATATTTGCTTCACGCCAGTAAAATCCGGCTGGTGATGAATTATTTTTACCGATGAAAAAATAGTCAGAATTCAGAAAACCATGCCCTTTGAATGTATCCTGATCATTTCGCTCTCCCGGATAATCAACATATCCGGAAATGACACTGATCGCATTAACTGCTTCATAACCCCGCAGATATTTAAGGAAAGCCGTTTGTATAGCGGCATCATTAAGACTGTCACTGCCAAGGTCTGATGCAAAGTCAGTGTACAGATTTGTTTCTTCAGTAACATGATCCGGTAAGTTATAATCTTCCGGATAATCCTCCATTTTCTGATACGCTTTCCACAGTGAAATATGCCCGAGATAACCTGACCACCACTGCTGAAGTTCCTCACTAAACTCACCTGAGTAACCCGGTTCTTTTTGATTAAGAATGTTACTAATATATTGCTGAATACTGGCCAGTGCATCCGAAACATAGCTGGTTTCAAAATCAGCACTTGTTTTTACATCCGTTAAAAAGTAATCATACAGATCATCCGCATCGGTAATTCCCAGCATTGCTGTATTTTCATCTTTACCCACTACATAATTAGTAAAGTAATCAACATATGCATCCCGTTTCTTCTCTGCGAGATGATTCAAAATCTGTTTTACATTACGAGGCATTTTATTCTCCCGTTATTCCTGTTCGTTATACACACCAGAAAAACTCATCCGAACCGGCTATTTTTAAATAAAAGAGATATTAACTCTCATCGAGTATTCAGGATTATTTTCATAGAACACATTCACCGCAATATCTGCAGGATTATCACTGACCAGTGTCGCGTGACAGCCCCCATCAATATCCGTAATGTTCTCCTTATGGATAAAACGGCCTCCGGTTGTTTCCCAGCGAATATTTTTATCCATACCCGGGTTATCGTATTGGTCTCTGAAAAGTACTGTTATTTCAACAGCTGATATCCCGTCTGCCGGAATATCTACCGGTTTTTCCGGTACGGTCTGAATATCGGTAGCACCCAACGAACTGCTGTCGCAATCAATCCGGATAAGAGGCAGCGAAATATTCTTCACACCATAATATGCTTTAATTAATGCAACTCCCTGCTTTTTCCCCGCTTTTAATGTCACCGATGCCCGGCCTGATGTATCGGTTTTACTTTCAGTATCAGTTAATTCACCCAGTCCGGATATATTTTTCCATACAACGGGTACTCCCTCCAACGGTGTACTTTCCAGTGTCTGTAAGGTAACTGTCAGCAATGTCTTATCTTCCCCATTCTCTTCCTCTTCTTCCTGCTGATTTTCACTGTAAACCAGCAGTGTTGTCTTCCCGGCTGAAACACTTGCGGTCAGGTCTCCCTGACTGGATTCATCGTTGCTGTAAAGTGATACATCCTGCTGTGCCAGACTTTCCATTACCTGGCCGGCAACAGATTGATACAGTGATGATTCACTGCTTTCATCCAGATTAAACAGCGAAATAACACTGCGGGCGCTCAACCCCGTTTTCAGGCAGACGGAATGGATTTGTTTAACGAGAAGAATTTGCGGCAATGTCCGGATGATGGCATTTTCCGGCGCGACATACTGTGCTGCAGTTAATAACTCATTAATACTCCATCCCATAAAAAGAGATAATTTATTCAGTGCCTGATCACGATACAGGCGTATTTCATCACTGCGGCTATCTATCGGGAGTGAATTAATAAGAGAAAGATAGTTTAATAATTTATCAGCCGGTTGTTTAGCATCATCAATAAGCTTCCGATATACTGAAAGCCGGTAAAGCAACTGTAAATCAGGTTTTTCTGTTTTCAGTTTGTACCAGTTGTGATTATTATCATGAGATAATAACTGTGACATCATAGCTGGCTCAAGACGGAAGTGTGCAATAATATCACTATAACGCCGCAGAGATGATAATAACACCATGACGTTATTATCTTTAGCGGACAACATATTATTATCAGGCAGTGCTCTGATATTTTTCAGAAACTCACCTGTATTACTACCACACCAGTACAATGCCGGTGTAATACTGTCAGTTTTATTTCCAAGATATCCTTCCAGTAATCCACTCACACTCTTCCACTGTGCTGCTCTTTTTTCCAAAAGGACGGACAGAATCGTATTAACGATAGTATTTCTTTCTTCCGATGTTAAATTTTTTAATTTTTCTTCCGACTTGGAAGTAATTATTTTTAATGCATTTTTTTTATAACTGTCCCAGTCGAGACCATCATCAGCATCCTTCAGAATTCCCTGGTCATCGACCAGTTCCTGTAATGCCGAAACCCAGTTTATATCCTTCGGTACACCGGCAAGATACAAGACTTCATTACTGAATAGTGCACTGTCTGTATTTTCTTTAATCTGGCGGAACAGTTCCCGCTCAGTTTTATCTTCCTGGTCATCGACAATCGCAGGTGTGATCCAATTAAAGATCTGTGCTACAGACAGTTTATTCTCTTTCCGCCATGTCTGAAGACTGATTAGTGCACTGATTGCACTGGTAATATCCGCCTGTCCGAATGATCCGTACACCTGGTTTTCCGGTATCCCTGTAAATAAACGGCCAAACTGAGCATCAGGATTCATTGATTTCATTAATGCGAGTAATTCCAGGGGTTTTATTTTCAGCAGGTCAGCCAAAACCACAGGACGATAAATTGCAGAAATAACATCCCGGCTGCGGGTTAATACATTCAGTCCCATAACTTCACGGGTCAGGAGTGCCAGATAAGAAAAAGTATCGTAGTTAATACCAAAAACACTACAGATACGGTTAATATCCCGTTCTTCCATTTTTTTGTCATCAAGAATAAAACGGTAATTAAAGCGGTCATCATTATTAAATAACCGGTCAAAATCACTGATATCTTTTCCCCGGCTGTAAACCGAAATACCATCATATAAAACAGAAAACTGACTGGCTGTACATTTTAGTTTTCTGTTCATTTGCGTGAACAAGCCAATAGCTCTCAGGGTATTTGTAGTAATATCCCATTTGTGACCGCTCTGGTTATTTTCAGCTTTTAAAATAGATATCAATAAGGTATCAAGTTTTTCATAAGGAAGATTAAGTGCCCTCGACAGACGCAGAAAACGTTCAATGCGTTCGCATCTTCCTTCATTCAGTTCATTGAAACTGTGTATTTTTTCATTAACACTAATAGCAGGCATTACACCATTATTAATAAATACCGAACCGTAAACAGCCGGAGATACCTCACGCCCCGGCTCCTTATCCGCATATCTGTTACTTATTTCCGGTATAACATTCGGGGATAAATGTGGTGTATATTCACCACAGGAAAACAATGATTCCAGATCTACACGCTCAAGTTTTAATTGCTGACAGAAAACCGTGGTATTCAGTAAATCCGTAAACTGTTCAACACCAAAATTTCTCTTAAAATATTTCTCATTATCTTCTTTCTTGCTATTTTGTATTTGTGGTCCGGCCAGCAAAATATTACGCAGACCAGGCCCTAAACGACTATCCAGCCAGAGAGCAGAATCTGAACGCTTTCCGTGCAAAACCGGCTGTGTGAAATAAGGCGCCTCGGGATCGCAATGCCGTTTAATATCACCTATAGATAGGTCATATTCATCCAGTACGGCATAAATCTGATTCATATAGTTTTCAAACGGAAACTGGTAAGGATAGCGTGCATTCAGCATCAGTTTCTCAGGATCTTCACTATTTTCCTGCTGACTTATTGCAGTACTCATGATTTGATTAATAATCTGAATTTTGGAAATACTTCCGTTTACATTCTCTTCATTCAGTAAAATATTATAAATATCCGGTCTGCGCTGTTTGAGTGTAATCGCTTTATCACTGTCTCCCTTCGGTTCAATCATTCTTTCCACAAATGTAAGCAGGTCATAAAGATAAGCAACAGCGCCGTGGCCTGAATCTATCGCATCCGGTAAAGTATTTCCCGCCCAGTTTGGCGAGAATTGATCTTCATAAGTTAATTGCCGGGTTAATGCTTTCAGTCCTTTTTCTTCGCGCGGTGAACGAAACTCACTGATCTGACGTAATTCCCGTTGTTTACGGGCCACAGTATGAACTGCAACTGCCAGACGATTATGCAATATTTCAGCATCCGGATATCCGAGTCCGGGATAGTCAGCCATCAGCCCTTTTTTTCCCTGCTTCAGACGGGTAATAACCGATTTTTCATTTTTTCTTGCTGATAATTTATCTGAAAATCCCGGAAGTGCCTGCTCAACTATCCGTGAAAAAAGTAAATTATGTTTATCACTTTCCATCAAAACTCCTCCTTAATAAGGCAGATTTTAATAATGAAATACAGTAAACCATGCAGTGCTTTATAATTAACACCATGGAAATAAATAATCTTTATCTGGAAAAGTCACTTATTGTAATATTTCAGACAATAATTAAACCCTGCATGATATTTAGTTAAACCAAGAGCCAATAAAACAACATGCAATAATATGATATTATCACTGAGAATATTTTAACAACGATCATACCGTGTCATTTTCATCTTCCTGTGCAATAAACCAGGGTGTATATATGGTGTTACGTAAATAACCTTTTGCTGTCACAACTTTGATAAGGCGCCCCAGCGGATCATAATAATTAGTATCTGACCACCGCTCATTTCCTGAAATAAAGTCAACATCATACTTCCAGTCATTAATAAAATAAGGCTGATACTCACGAATAATAAAACCTTTATTATTATATTCTTTACGGCCGGTTACCGACCAGCGGAAATCAGAATTATGTTTTTTCGGAGAGTGACTGCCTTTTCCATTTCGTATAACCGTATTATCGGATTCAACTCTGACAGATGTTTGCAACTGACGGGAAAGGCCATCAAAAAAAGTCACTTTCTGCCGTATTTGCTGAGCGTTGTCATTATCATAACGATCAGTTTTTAACTGTAATACATGTGGCGGCAACCTTTTTTCACCCGGTATAATCACGGCTTTTATTAAGCAGCGGTTATCTTCATTAATACGATAACGGGAAAATGCACTGACATAACCATCTTCTGTAATGATATTATCATTTTGCAGCTTTGAGATAATATCACTATACTCCGGCGCCATAAATTCGGGGGAAACTTTTAGCATCCAGCTGTTTGGTTCATACAGAAACAACTCAGATACCGGTAAACGGGTAGTCAGGCTAAGTGCATCTGCAATACTATCAGGGATTGTTAATGCAGTATCAGAATATCCAGTTTTTTTCCCCTGTTCTGTACCAGAAAACCGGACACTGGCAACCTGCCCTGTCCCGTTATACGTTAAAGAAGATACATTATTATTAATATCCGTTATTTTAACGGGAGACAAATATTTAAAATTATATTCAGGTTTAGTTATTCCCCCGGCTGAATCCGTATATTTAACAACCACGCAAAAATATTTATCCCACTTAAGTTTATTGAATTCTGTCAGGTTTGTAGCACGGTAAGACATCGGTTTATAAAATTGTTCCTGAGTTCCGTATTTCGTTATGTCCCGTTGTGCTGCATAGATGATTTCTTCTTTCTTATCTTTTTCCGGAAATGCATACTTCGTTTCAATGTATCCTCCGGATGATAATAACTTCTCTACACCTCCCTCCGGGAAATAATCTTTCATTTCTTTAAGATGATTTACATCAAATTCAGCGTGTTCCATGTAAGCTACCCGTACAGGAAAGTCAGGCGATAATAGTCCGCTTTTTCCGGACTTATTCAGATACGCCACGCGAGTTTGCCCGGAAAATTCGAACTGTTTCGGTTTATTACTCAGGCTATCCTTCTGTAATAAACTCTCCAGTGAATAACCATCCTGTGGCAATTCATTGCGGTCAAATTCAGCCGTATCCTGCCGTTGTGCATCCGCTATCGCCAGTTGCCGGATACCATTCCCATGGTTATCAAGAACGTAATAACTGTTTTTCTGTAATACAAAACGCAGTTTCTCCTGCTGTAAATCATAACCGCTCCCCCATGTACTTTCCAGCAGGCTCTCAATACTCTGATAGGGATTAATATCCCGTTTCCGTCGCGGATAACTGATAGTGATCTGTTTCAGTGGCAAACCATATTGATCACTACTGAGGATCACCGTCTGTGTGCATTTAGGATCAATAGCAAACTGTTCATACAGATAGTGGCGATGTTCAATAACAGACGGACGAACCACCGGATAACAGCCCTGTTTTTCAGCCAGACGAACAGCAATCCGCTGTTCAGTAACCTCATAAGGCACTGCTGATAATTTTGATTTATCAATACCGTAAACTTCCTGCCTGAGTAGCTGCCCCTTTAATCCGCGACGCAGCCAATAATTCGCGGCGCCTTTACAATCATCCTTACATTCGGTTTCCTTATCACCGTAATTTTGTGTAAATCTGGGCGCAAAGCCGGGAAATGCAGCCTTGTCCTCATTCCAATATTCCCCGGGAAACCGTTTATCCAGTGATTCAATACCTGTCGCAAACCAACTGCGGGTTTGTTTTGGCGCCGTTGTTTCCGGTTTACCTTCTTCATTTTCCGTCAGCAAAGAATCCGTTATTTCAACATAACCAAAACCCCTGAACTCCCGCTCAGAACCATCCCATGCACCATGACGGTAATTCACCGTACTGGTCAGCGTATTACCGGTAATTTCATCTTTAGTTTCCGTTTTCCATACACAATGAACCGGGAAAGGAAGATAACAGACAGGCGTTTTCTGATGTTCTGATGCTGCTTTTTCATCCAGCCAGAACTGCGCCGAACTCCGGTAATTCAGCGCGTAATTCATACCCATGTTGTTATTTACCTCACTGAGGAGCCACGGTTTTTTAGTTGAGAACTCAAACAACCAATGGCGCAACTCCGGTAATGGCCTGATCAGGATCATACAATCCACGCCATTTCCCTGAATATCAGCAAATTGCAGTTCACAGGTATGATCATAGCGGACGCCTTCGGGTAACGGTAATTTAACCGGCTTTGAAAAACGATTCCCGCTCTGATTAATATAAATATCTAGGTAATCAGAATGCGCATAGATAATATTTGCCGAACCGTTACCATCAATATCCGCCAGATAAAGGTTTGCAGGGTCAAAATGCTCTCCCGGAATGAAACCCGGAATATGAACAGGATGGCCAAAATAGCCATTACCTTTATTCGGCCAATAATAAACACCATCCATATTAATCCGGACCAGGTGCTGCTGACCGGTCCCCGGTAAATCACTGAATCCGGTAAAAGAACGTTCATCCCCCGACAAAACCGGCAGTGTTACACCATCAGGCTGCTTAATGATTGTACCGGCCTTCCAGCCTTTACGATCTGACGGATACAGCCGGACACTTTTCGGGCCGATAACCACTAAGTCATACAATCCTTTACCTGTAAAATCAATTAACTGTGCTGCCGGATAATGGAATTCTGTCGGTAAACCGCTGAGAGATGAGAAACGCAGCCATTGTTCCGCATTATTTTTATCCTGCGGATAATAACCGTTTGCCCTCTGGTGAATAACGACCCATTCCAGGCGACCATCACCATCCAGGTCAATCAGCAGTGTATGTTTATCTAATGCAGGAATATCCGGCAAAAGTTGCGGTTCACTCCAGGTGGTGGCATTTATATCACTGCTGTTTTTATTTCTTACGGGAGAGCGATACCACCACGCCCCGCGATTTTTATACAATATACCTTTGCTTCCCTCGCCCCATAAATCCAGGAACTGATAAGGCTGATGAGAATTGAGTTTCCCGATATGATCCAATGTTTCCCATTGATGTTCTGACCATTTTTCCGGCTTCGTCCAGTTAAATTCAAGCGGTGGTAATACGGTTATCCCGTTTTTATCCGCCGGGTCATTAAAACCGGAGCGACGTACGGCAACCAGTGTTGTGATGACCGGGGACTCGTCATAGGTCAGAACAAGCCGCGATACCAGCTCCGGGTCACTCCCCTGATCGGTACCGGCCTTCAAATCAGCAGTGCGGTGAAAAAGCAGAACCTGACGGCACAGACGCCGGATACGAATTTCAAATCCGTATTCATAAGAGGAAAAGATATCCTGACGCAGCGGCCACTGCTTCCCTGCCGGAATCTGCCATCCGGGAATATCAGCCAGCGTACAGCTGCGCTGACCATAATCAAACACCAGGAAAAACAGCCACTTGTTATCATCAGCGCTATTATTCACACAAGGAAAAAGGCGCCCGCTCTTTTTATTGCCGTAACAGATTTTTTCAGGGTAACGGTATGATTGTTTCGGGTGAAAACGGATTTCATCTTCAGAACACCCTTCATTATCCTCATTACTGTAACGATAATAAATCTGCTCCCCCTCAGGGGATACCGACGCATTAATTAACCAGCGGGCAATGTGTCGCGGATTATCCGGTTGATATATGCGGGCCGAATCCTCATATCCGAACAGGTGTACCTGCCCGTCTGCCGCAAATATGACCCAAAACTCAGACGGGCACCCCGGAACATCTCTTTCCGCCTGCCAGTATTGCAGCAGGTCAGATGAGGTTTCCAGCCGGGGGCGATATTGTGTTACCCGGTATTCCGTTTTCAGGTCTGTATCAAGCAGTTTCCTTTTCGGGGATGATACCGGCTTGCCGTCACTCCCCAAAACAGGAACAATAACTTCATTATCAGGATCGGTAAATTCATCTTCATTCGTGTAGCGGGGAACACCTTTTACCACTCTGCGGCTGAGCGCTGCCATACTGACCGTCCAGCCAAGCCCGAAGGCATCATTACCGTTGCGGCTGTTGTAGCTCAGTACCGGTTCGGGGAAATAACCCCGCCCGCGGCTGACCGGCAGCGGAACGGAAAAGGCGGAAGCACCATCCGGTCCGATGATTCCCGGCTCGCCGGTCATTCCGGTAATCGCACCACCTCCTTTCGGCAATGATGGCGTTTCGATTCTCACCTGCTCTGTATTATTCATTTTCGGTTTCCTTACAGCGGCGCGTATACGGGCCGGAGATGGTTCATTAAACGCAATCAGTAAACTTATTTTTTTTCTTTTGTTCCTGTACATGCAGTAAAAGCGCTTCAGACTCAGAGGAAGAAATAACACTATGATATTTATCACAAGTCTCTGTGCAGGATAGTGGCATTAAATCATATGAGACCTGATCTGTATTATCACTATTATTGCTTATTTCTTTTAGTATGCCCGATACGGTGAAACGAAAGGTGGACGAAGATGAGGTTGGACAGCGCTTGCTGAGCATTCCCTGCGTCGGAACACT
>OJWG01000087.1_pt1 | contig 48989 bp, 63 predicted proteins | sample 1600401 | NCBI WGS metagenome assembly OJWG01 (sample SAMN04436829, study PRJEB24849) | human gut metagenome | biome: human gut; feature: NICU; material: stool | host: Homo sapiens | place: USA: Saint Louis, MO | collected 2011-07-21 | reverse complement strand
TATGCACTGGCGGAAAAAATTTTCCATGCACTTAAGCATTAATAAACAGGGCTTATCTGTGCGGCAGATAAGAGAATTTTTTCAATAACAGCGGTGAGTTATCTGTAACTGTGGTAGTATGATGCTATCCGGTAGGATTGCGCAGAACCTGAAAATCACGCAACAGGCCCCGGAATCAGCGGGGCGGTAATATGTGCCGGCAGATGCGCAAGCGGCTTTTTCATCTGACTTATAAAATAATGGCTCCGTTATGCGATTAAATATCCCTACATGGCTGACTCTGTTTCGCGTTATCCTGATACCGTTCTTTGTCCTCGCCTTCTATTTGCCGTTCAGCTGGGCACCTGTTGTCAGCGCCGCTATTTTTGTCATTGCTGCGATGACAGACTGGTTTGATGGTTTTCTTGCCCGTCGTTTAAAACAAACCACCCGTTTCGGGGCCTTTCTGGATCCTGTCGCTGATAAAGTGATGGTGGCGACCGCTCTGGTACTGGTAACAGAATACTATGCGGTCTGGTGGATAACGCTGCCTGCTATCACAATGATTGCCCGTGAAATTATTATTTCATCACTGCGTGAATGGATGGCTGAGCTGGGCAAGCGCAACAGCGTTGCGGTTTCCTGGATGGGTAAAGTCAAAACCACGGCACAAATGGTGGCACTGGTGGGGCTTATCTGGCGGCCGAATGACCTGACGGAAATTGCTGCTTTCATCCTTTTCTACATTGCAATGATCCTGACTTTCTGGTCTATGTTCCAATATTTACGCGCTGCATGGGCGGATTTGAGTGAAGCCTGATCGATATGCTGTAAAAAACAGCGAACGATCATTTTTCATGAATTAAGCGGTTGACTCACAGCGTGAAATCAGTAGAATGCAACGCATCCGAACGACACAGCGGTTTGCGAAAACAAATAAGTAAATCAGTAAGTTCAGAGATGCGGGAATAGCTCAGTTGGTAGAGCACGACCTTGCCAAGGTCGGGGTCGCGAGTTCGAGTCTCGTTTCCCGCTCCAGGGCGCGTTGGCAGAGTGGCCATGCAGCGGATTGCAAATCCGTGTACCTCGGTTCGACTCCGGGACGCGCCTCCATATTCAGCCCAGATGGTGAAATCGGTAGACACAAGGGATTTAAAATCCCTCGGCGGCAACGCTGTGCGGGTTCAAGTCCCGCTCTGGGCACCATACAGAAATTCATTGATTTATCAGTGAGTCAGAGTTAAAAGAGAGCGACCTTTACGGTCGCTTTTTTGTGCTTAAAATAACACTTCACTTTTCCCCGCTCATACTCACCGAAATCTCTCTTAAGTACCGGCAGCATCCATATCTCACAGTTTTATAACCCATTCTGATCATCGGCATTTCGCTTAAACACAACCCCCTACCCACGGCGATAGTTTGATGATTAAATGATAACTCGGAATTTTCAGATCAGTAATCAAGAGATAAATCATGCAAAATAAATACATTATGACCATTTTGATTAGTACCTTACTGTCAGGCTGCTCTGCGTTTGATAATAATCACGGGACTAATTGGGGAAGTGGTACTTGCCCGGAGCCATCCACTGATGAGATTGCTGCGTCAGGGCATCTTAAAATCATGGATGGCAGGACACTGAAATGTCAGTTGCGCCCTTATGTCAGTAATATGGCCTGTCAGGGCATTACGGATAGCACGAACGCAGACGGCATGGTTTGTCAGGATGCATCAGGAAAGGGAATGTTATTTATCTTTGATGATAACGGTGTGCTCAAAGGGCATAAGTCGCTGCAGAATTGAACCGGAATGAAGCACAGAAGATACAGAGGTATCAGTTCTCTCATCAGGTCAAATCCTATTCCATATCGCCAATTCTCTTTGCTAATATCACTATAATACTAAAACCACTGATGACCGGGGACAGGCACGGAAAGCACCGTTAAGGGATGAACATGAAAAAAGTTTATTTTTGATTTTGGGAATTATGCTGATTGGCGGCTGTCAGGCACCGGCAAATAACAGTGCAACAGACGGGATGTCTGAAAAATGGGGAAACTGCCTTATCCGTTATTCTGCCGGGCAGGCACTGACAACCACTGACAGCAAAAAAACAATTACCGATAACGCGTATAAGAATTGTAAGAAAGAAATGAATGAAGCGGTGGATATGCTGGTTGAGGATATCTCAGCGGATAGCGCAACTAAAGCAGCCGCCAGAAAAAAGGCGTTTGAGATGATAGAAGAAGGGTACAGACAAGAGATTGTTCCTGAGCTCTATAATGCTATCGATGAAGTCAGAAAATTATAACAGCACAAAAATTACGGTGCTGTTATGACCCCGGATGTAATATCCGGCACCTGAATTCTGCAGGTGCCGGTGTTTTCTGAAATGCCTCAAGGCAGGTGATTTTCTCAGTCAGATTTTTTCTTTCATCACAGGATAATAAATTAACAGTATTATCAGTGAGCAGAGCGGAATGGTAATAACGCAATGCTGTTTGTAAATCCTCACCGGAAGGGGCGCAACTGCCCGGGGTATTCTTATTATCCGTCAGCATCATAAGATTTGCATGGGTATAATTTATAATCATCTGAGGTGACGGATAACGAAGCATATTCTCAGAAAAGAATTTGATAGCGGATGTGTAATTTTTATTATGCATGGCATCAAATGCCAGATCGTTAAACTCTGAAAACAACGGGTTATCCGGCGTGATCTTTGCCTGTCTGAGGCTGGAAATTACCAATTTTGCATTTGCTGCATCCGGTGGAGAGCGCAGTACAGCCGGACCGGTATCAGCTGAAGCAGAAAGGGAGATGCTCCACAGAAATAACACCGAAAATAACTGTTTCATTATGCAAAAATAGCCTTTTATTGATTGCCTCTTCTTAAGATTAATCAATTAGTGATCTTATGTAAATATCTGGTCCTAAAGTGAAGTGGTTTTATTATTTTTATGCGGGATATACCGGAAAAGGAGAAATGGCAAAGTAAACAAGTGAAAATGAAAATATCATGTGTCTGACTTTAGTCAGTCATGAGTGCATAAATAATATATAATATTTGATGGTGTTTATATTGAAAAACGGAATAACAATACAAAGCCAGAGGTGTATGATGGATAATTCATCACCGGATAATGTTCAGATCCGGGAGTTTGTGGAACGCTTAAAAACGGTGACAGGGTCGCGTTTTTTTCATTATCTGAATGATAAGCAAGTTAAAACCACGTGTCTGATGTGCGGGCATAATGGCAGGCAGGTTATAGATGAAACAAACTATACGACAGCGCAGGACCGGCTGGATAACAAACCTCCGCGTACGTTCGTCACATTTTATTACCACACTCCGGGGATTCCGGCAGACAGTATAAACCATTATTATTATCGTCTTATCTGTGATAACTGTGGTTTTGTTACTCAGCACAGCGCCAGATATGTCATAAACTGGCTGGATGAAGAAGCACTCCGGGAACAGCATCTGTCGGATGCTGAATGGGTAAATATGCCGGAACCGGCTACTGCAGAACCGGACGAAGAATAACTGCACATATAATACCGGGGGATAACGCCCGGTTTTTTCTTTTCTGTATTCCTTTGACTGCGTTTTTAATCACCATCTTCTTGCTTTGCCATCAAAATATTGTGATTTTTAAGAACTTTACTTTGCCTTAGCGGCAAGGTTCAATGTCATACGCAGAATTACCTGCAGGAAAAGGTGAACGGAGGATATATGGAAGATGGTTTAATGGTTATTGCGGGACTGGCGCTTGTTGCCGCAGCTGCAGGTCTGGTAAAGCCTTCTCTTGTGGGGATGAAGAGCCGTGTTGGCGCGGTATTGGGTTATCTTATTATTTTCATTATTTTTTTAGTACCTGCATTAATACTGATGCCCGACTGACAGAATAATATCTGAATTGTTCAGACATTGTGGAGAGAGCTTTATTAAATGTAAATATGGTAAAGTTATTTCTTATCACATTGACCTTTCCCTTAGGGCAACCTTTATGATTAATTCCATCAACCAAATACGAAAAAGGAATTAATCATGAAAAAAACACTTATTCTCACTGCTCTGTTATCCGGCGTTATGACATTCGGTGCCGTGGCAAATCCGGTATTATTAAGTGGTGATATGCATGCTGTTACCACTCCGGTGCAGAAAGAGCTGGGTGATTCTATGATGCGTATGCATGATGATATGGCAAAAACATTATCTGAGCAAAATGCGGATATTGCATTTGCTGAAGGTATGATTGCACATCATAAAGGAGCTGTTGAAATGGCTCAAATTGAACTGAAGTATGGTTCAGATCCGGAAATGCGTAAGTTAGCTCAGGACATTATTGATGCACAGGGACCGGAAATAAAGCAGATGCAGGATTGGCTTAAAAACAATAAGCCAGCAAAGAAATAAATATTTAATAATTACGGCATATCTTTTCGGATATGCCGTTTTTGTATTATTGCTGTTAATTTTATTTATTAAATTCCATTCAGATCGCAAAAAAAACACACCGGTACGTAAAAATCACAATGCTGGTAGACAATCCCCTTTCAAAGACATATTAAATATCCCGTCAGTTGATGAAGATTCATTCAATGCCGGATTGAATTTTCAATATTATTGTCAAATTAAATTATTTTAAGAAAAGGATATTCTATGCCGGACCCGGAAATTACTGCATTTTTTACAAAATATCAGGAGTCAAAAAAAATTCCTGAGTTTTCGCGTCTGCAATGGCTGTCTGATGCGGCAGGACGCGCGGAACAACTGTCATTGACGACACATCCGTTTGCTTTTACACATCCCTGTGCCCGCAGGAATCGCTATGGCAAAGCGGGAGCGATACTGGCGGAGGTTAAAAAGAAAAATGATGGCTTTCTGCGATCCGGTAATGTGGTTGTTCCGCAGGATGCTGAGGGTAATGCTGCTGCACTGGAAATATATACGTTTCTGATGCTGAAAATGCAGGATGGAAAAACATTACTGACACATTTGTGTGAGGAAAGTGAAACGGCAAAGAAAATTCTGGGCAGTGAAAATTACCGGAAGTTGCGGGCCGGTTTTTTACGGATATTCTCCGGAGAGGGCGTACCGTCAACAAATTCAAAGATAAAACAGGTTTTTTTCCCCGTGCCGGGTAAAGAATGTAATGCGGGTTATCATTTACTGTCAGTTCTGACACCATCGGGGTTATTATTTGAGTTATACCGCCGGCTTGGTAAATCCGGTATATTCCCGGGTCATCTTGTTGTGATTCATATTGGCGGGTCTAAACCACAAAATATTTCTGCACTTAATATGCAGAATAAAGGGAAAGCCTGTTTATTATTATCTGTCCCGCCGGGAGCCGTCACTACCGGAGGTCGTTACAGTGTCCATTAATTATCTGCTGCTGAAAAATATTCTTATCCGGAATGCCAATGCGTTATCCGGTGCACTGATAGCAGGTTTCCCGGCAGTTACTGCCTGGCTGGGATTTATTCATGCTCTTGAACGAAAAGTGAGGAAACAAGGTTTTCCGTCCGTCAGGTTTAATCACGCTGGTATTATCTGTCACTACTGTCATTTACAACTGTATGCGGAACCCGGAGGGGTAATGTATTCCGCATTAAACAGGCGGAAATCACCGGATAAAAAAGGCAAAACCCCATCACTGGTTGAGGACGTATATTGTCATCTCAATGTTTCACTGCTTATTTGCGGCGGGAATATACAAGATAAAAATAAGGAATTCCTCACTGTGGTATCTGAAACAATAAAAATGCTGAAAATTGCCGGCGGGGATATTACAGATTCCGGTAAACAAGAGACCGGCTCTTTTCCCGACAGTAAACCGCGATGGTGTGAATTGCGGCAATGTATTGCTTCGGGATATGCATTACTGGAGCGGCGGGATGTCATGGTCAATGCAATGAACAGCGGAATGGATGCAATGGCGGCATTACTGAAATATACCACTGCTCCCGGTTCGGTGCTGATCCCGATCGTCACCGGATATCAGGGGCTTTCCCCGCCGGGAATAGTGAAAAATGCCAGGGCAGAAGGTATACCCCACCGTTTTGCGGAAAGTGTTATTACTTTAGGGGAATTCCGGCCGGTAGATAAACTGCGGCATCCTTCGGATATGTTGTGGGGTTATCACTATTTACCTGACGAGAACCTTTATCTGTGTCAGCAGGGAAAACACGATTAACGGAAAAGAGAAAATGACCGGACTCAGGAATATACCGTCTGTTTTATCATTTTCAAAAAAACTGATCCCCTCTGACGGTATTTTTTCCGGAACATCACAGCATCCGGATTCACGGGTTACTCCGCTGACAATACAGACGAGAACTGTCCGGGGAACATTTGCTTTCCGCCGGAAAAACGGGAGGGGAAATGAAAAAATATCCGGACAGAACATTAATGATCCCAATATTCAGTCTATGGATTACTGCATGCTGGAAGCTGAACAAAATGTAATCATATTTAGCTTCTCACTGAAAATTACCGGTGGGCTGAAATATCCTGCTGCCTGTAATAATGAAATATTCCGTCAGCGCTATCAGGCGGTAATAACGGATTATCTGGAAAGAGAGCATTGCCGTGAGCCTGCGCGGCGATATGCACATAATATTGCCTGCGGACGTTTTTTGTGGCGGAACCTGGTTGGCGCAGAGCATATTGAGGTGGTTGTGGATAATCTCAGCGCGGAAAAAAAACAGCAGTGGGTATTTGATGCACGCAAATACAGCCTTCGTCATTTTGAGCAGACGGATAATATAGCCGGCGACCTGGGGAGACATATTGCCGCAGCACTGAGTTGCGATGATGGTGCATTATTACTGGCTGTTTCAGCCAGAGTGATAACCGGAAAAGGGCAGGAAATTTATCCCAGTTGTGAATTTGTGATGAATAAAAGAAAGGGGGGGAGCAGCCGGATACTCTGCCATATTGACGGCACTGCGGGAATGCATTCACAAAAAATCGGCAATGCTTTGCGCTCAGTGGATACCTGGTATCCGGCCTTTTCTGATTTAACCGCAGGGGCGGGCGTTATCGCGGCCGATCCCTATGGCGCGGTCACACATCTGGGGGCAGTATTCCGTCCGCCGGGGTCAGGGCAGGATTTTTATACACTCTTTGAAAAATGGGTCAGCGGAAAAAAACTCGCTGAACATGAAGAAAATTATGTCGTGGCAGTGTTAATTCGCGGCGGTGTTTTCGGTGGCGGAGGGTAAGCGGATGCGATTTTATCAGACAATCACGATTTTGCCGGATGCACTGATATCGGCAGTATTTCTCCGCCAGCAAATCTGGCGGCAGCTTCACCTGATACTGGCAGAGAATAAAACCGGTGAAAACAGCAGTGCTGTTGCTGTCGCATTTCCGGATTACTGCCGCAAGCCGCAGACACCGGGGAACCGTCTGCGGTTGCTGGCCGGGGATTACCCTTCTCTGGCGGAATTGGGGCTCTCTGTACGGTTAGCTGCTTTTTACCCGTATATCCGGTTAAGCGGGATCTTACCTGTGCCGGAAAAAACGTTACCGGTCAGTTACATCCGTGAACATGTAAAAGGGTTACGCCGTTCTCAGACTGCGGGTGCCGGGCGGTTATTTATCCCGGAAACGCTGCCGTTTATCTGGACGAAATCGTTGTCAGGAGGCAGACATCACCGGCCATTTCCTTTTTTTATCCGGAAACTGGATGCAAAATCTGCCGCAGAAGGACGGTTTACCTGTTACGGACTGAGTCAAAAGAGGGCTGAAAACGGGAGGGTGGCGACAGTACCTCACTTTTGAGGTGATTTACTGCCATAACGGCAGCTCAGAAATAATTATGATAAAAAAATAATGCACTGCCGGAAATGCCCCCGCACTTCAACAGGCAGGGGCGGGCAGCTTACTGTTGCGGAGGAAAACCGTTTTTTCGGTGCCAGCTCCCATACCACCCGCACCGGAAACTCACCGTATTCTGTCGGTGTGCCGTGCAGAATACCGGTTCTGTCGTTAAAACTCAGGCCGATATTGCGCTGGAAATAAATACCGAGAATGGTTACCGCCCGGCCATCGTCCAGCGTTGCGGTTACCGGTGAACTGAACGATTCGGATAACCTGGCGCGGCCGATTTTGACACGGATTGCCGGTTGTCCGGAAGGCTGAGTCATTGTTGCCTGAGCCTTACTGTCAGGTGAGGGATCTGGTGTAACCGCTGTTTTTCCGGCGGACTCCGGGCTCTTCACCGGCGCTGAAACGGCTTATACAATGTTTTTTCATGATATTAAACAAAGATTCAGGCATCGCTGATTGTTTCTGAAATGAAGGTCGCTAAGATGGGCATTCCACTTAAGGAGAAGCGGCAGTGCGGGTAAATCTACCGGAGGAGACGGCGGAATGTCGTATCGCGCATTTTTTCAGCCTGTAAAAACCCTGACACAGGCACAGCGTCAGGAAATGGCCTCACTCTATTTTATGTATTATACCGGCAGCGACGGTACGCAGTTTTTATCAGATCTCGATCATAAACAGGAAGTTCTGTTTCTGATGTCAGGGGATGAAATGGCCGGGTTCAGTACCCTGCAGTTTTATCCGTTCCGCGGACACCGGATTGTCTATTCCGGCGACACAATTGTGCATCCCGCCCACTGGAAGCAGCAGACGCTGCACGGTGCCTGGCTGCGGCGTATTGCGCTTTTGCGCAGTGAATATCCCGCCGAGCGGGTGTTCTGGTTCCTGCTGGTGAAGGGCGTGCGCACTTACCGGTATATGAGCACGCTGGCACAGACCTTTTATCCGCACTGGAACGGTAATGTCAAAGAGCCGGAACTGGCACGGCTGGCGGCGGAACTGGCAAAAGATAAATTCGGCTCACTCTATAACCCGGCCCGCGGTGTGGTGGAATGCCCGTCGGCGTTTGGCTATCTGAATCGCACAATGGCAACGGTTACTGATGCGCAGCGCAGCAAACCGGATGTTGCCTTTTTCCTGCACAAAAACCCGCACTATGTCTGCGGCCATGAACTGGTCTGTCTGTGTGAAGTCTCCCCTGATAATGTGGCGAAACGTTATCAGTCACTGTTTGAAGAACCCGATGTTGAGTTCTGCTATGGATAATGCCTGGCAGCATTTCCGTGCCGGGATGCCGTCTGTTGCGCCGCAGGGAACTCTGCGCGAAAGACAGTTCCGCTGGTTATCCGCTTGTCTGGCCGCGAATGCGGCGTGTGAATACGGGCAGCGGTATCATTTTTCCGCTGTCACATCTGTGGCGGATTATCAGCAGAACGTCCCTCTGACAACCTATTCTGAGCTCAGCCCTTTTATCACCCGCATGACGGCCGGGGAAGAAAATCTGTTGTGCAGTGCGCCGATCACGGCATTTGAGCTGACCGGCGGCAGCCACAGCGGTGGCAAACTACTGCCTTATACTTCTGCCGGGTTAACCGATTTCCGTCTTGCTGTCACCGGCTGGCTGCGGGATGTGACCCGCCGTTTTGATCTGACCTCCGGCCATGTTTACTGGGCACTCAGCCCGGCAGTAACACGGATGACAAAAACGCCCTGCGGTATTCCGGTCGGCGGTGGTGATGCGCTCTATCTGGGGGCGGAGAATCTGGCGGCATTCAGTGACTTATCGGCTGTGCCGCTGACACTGGCGCAGGTTGAGGATGCGGCAGACTGGCAGTTGCTGACCCTGATCTATCTGCTGCAGTGCCCGGATTTACGTCTGATCTCCGTCTGGAGTCCGGTGTTTTTATTTCCGCTGCTCACGGCTCTTGATACCTGGCAGGCTGAGATTTCCGCCCTGCTGAGCGACGGCGGGGAAATTACCGGGCATTCTCTGAGTGCTGACCCGGCGGCGCTGGTGCGTTACCGGCAGTATCTGCAGGAGCAGAATACCGCACTGCTGTGGCCTCAGCTGGCATTGATCAGCTGCTGGGATCAGGCTGCGTCCGCCTCACCGGCACAGGCGCTGATGACGCGCTTTCCCGGCGTGACACTTCAGGGCAAAGGGCTGCTCTCCACCGAGGCGGTGATCACCGTTCCGTCTGACTGCGGTGACCCGCAACTGAGTGCAGACAGTAATTTCTATGAATTCCGCCGGGATAACGGGCAGATATATTTGGCGGATGAATTGCTGTCCGGTGAAACATACAGTGTGATTGTCACCACGAATAGCGGGCTGTACCGCTATCAGACCGATGATCTGGTTCTGTGTACCGGCCACACGCCGGAAGGGCTGCCGCAGCTGCGTTTTTGCGGGCGAGAGGGTATATGCAGTGATTTGGTCGGGGAAAAACTGACCGAGCCGTTCGTTTGTGCCGGTTTACCGCCATCGCAGAATTTTGCTGTACTGGCAGCGGATGAGCAGGGCTATGTGCTGCTGCTCAGCGATACCTGCACTGAGACACAGGCACAGGCATATTGTGAGGAAACTGAGCAGTATCTGTGCACCAATCCGCAGTATCACTACGCCCGCCGTATCGGACAGCTTAAACCGCTGACATTCCTCCGCCTGCATCAGCCGGCGGAGCACTATTTTCACCGGCAGCTTCAACGGGGAAAGCGGCTGGGGGAGATTAAAATCCCGGCATTGCTGACCTCGCCTGACTGGCGTGCCATGTTTGAGATCAGGGAGTTTCCGTGATGACACAGACTGTTTATACGCCGCAGCGGCCGCTGGATCTGGTGCTGCTTTCGCCGAAAGGGCCGCTGTACCGCAAGCGGGGCGGGATTTTCAAACGCTCGCTGCGTTATCAGCCGCTGACGCTGACCACCCTTTCCGCACTGGTGCCGAAATCCCTGCCGGTTAATATCCGCCTGATTGATGAAAGTATTGAGGAACTGCCGGAGGATTTCACGGCAGATCTGGTGGCGATGACGGTGATCACGGGGAATGCGCCGCGCGCCTATGAACTGGCGGCACAGATGCGGGCGAAAAATATCCCCGTCGTGCTCGGCGGGCCGCATGTCACACTGCTGCCGCAGGAGGCGCTGCAGCACGCCGATACGGTCTGCACCGGCTATTCCGAGCAGAGCTGGCCGCAGCTTATCCGTGATTTTATGGCGGGTAATATGCAGCGTGAATACCGTCAGGGCGCGGATTTCACGCTTGATATCCCGGACTTGCCGTTTCCGGAACGCGAACGGTTTGATGCAAAGCATTTTCTCACCCAGGGGGTTTTTGAAGCGACACGCTCCTGTGCTCACAACTGTGAGTTCTGTGTTGCACCGAGTGCCTGGGGGCGTAAGCAGTTTCAGCATCCGGTGGAGTGGGTGGTTGAGGATATCCGCCGTTATGTGGAGCGCACCGGCAAACGGAAAGTAATTTTTGTCGATCTGAACCTGGTGTCGGATATCGGTTATGCCAAACGGCTGTTTACCGCACTGATCCCGCTGAATATTCAGTGGTTCGGTTTATCCACCGTGCTGATAGCTCATAACCACGAACTGATGGATCTGATGGCCCGCAGCGGCTGCAAAGGGCTGCTGCTGGGGCTGGAAACGGTCAGTGATGGCAGCCTGAAAGATGCCGGGAAGAAATTTAACGGCTCGGTGGATTATAAAGAACTGATAGGCGACCTGCACCGGCTGGGAATTGCGATTCAGGGCTGTTTTGTATTCGGTCTGGATCACGACACCACCGATGTGTTTGACCGTACGGTGGATCTGGCTATCGATGCCGGGATTGATTTACCACGTTTCTCAGTGCTGACACCGTTCCCGGGCACGCCGCTGTTTAAGCGCCTTGAGGAAGAACAGCGGATTTTAACCACGGACTGGTCGCTGTATGACGCGCAACATGTGGTATTCCGCCCGGCGCTGATGAGTGCGCATGAGCTGGAACTGGGTCACGAACGCGCCTGGAAAAAAGTGTACCGTTACCGCAGCATCGCGAAGCGGCTGTGGCAGGCGCGTAACTTTAAACCGCTGGCGCTGACGGCAAACCTGGGTTACCGCTTCTATGCGCATCACCTGCATCAGTATTACACCTGTGACTGGCCGGTTGAACACCGTCCGGCGAAGTCGGGCAGCCACTGATGCGGCTGACATTTATTCATCCGGCGATCGGCCACCGGCGCGGCGAAACCTATCTGCGATCCTGGCAGATGGAGCCTCTGCCGGTCGCGGCACTGAAAGGGCTGACACCGGCGGATATTGAAACACGGTTTTACGACGATCGTCTGGAGCTGATCCCGTTTGATGAACCGACAGATCTGATCTCAATTTCAGTTGAAACCTATACCGCGAAGCGGGCCTATCAGATAGCCAGTGAGTACAGAAAGCGCGGTGTGCCGGTGCTGATGGGCGGGTTTCACGCCACGCTGATGCCGGAGGAAGTGAAACGCTTTGCGGATGTCATTATCACCGGAGAGGCGGAATCAGTCTGGGAAACCATGATTGATGATTTACGCCACGGCACACTGCAGCGGGAATATCACGGAACACAGACTGATCTGCGCAGTATCCGTGTTGATCGCAGCCTGTTCGCGGGAAAACGTTATCTGCCGATAGGGCTGGTGGAAACCGGGCGCGGCTGCCGTTTCCACTGTGAATTCTGTGCGGTGCAGTCGTTCTATCAGCAGCGTTACCGGCGGCGCGATCCGGATCATGTGCTGAGGGAACTGGCGGGTCTCAAAGGCACAAAAAATCTGTTTTTCTTTGTGGATGATAATTTCGCGGGCAGCCTGCGGGAAAGCCGCGAGTTTCTGCCGGCACTGGCGAAAGCCGGGATCCGCTGGGTGACCCAGATGAGTATTGATGCCGCACATGATGAGGAATTTGTCCGCGCGCTGTCACAGGCTGGTTGCCGGGGCGTGCTGATTGGCTTTGAATCCCTGAATGAAGCCAATCTGCGGCAGATGAAAAAAGGTTTTAACACCATGAAAGGCGGCTACAGTCAGGCACTGGCTAACCTGCGCCGCCATCATATCGCCGTTTACGGCACATTTGTGTTCGGCTATGACCATGATACCCCGGACTCATTCGGCGAGGCGGTGGCTTACGCCCGCGAACAGAGTATGTATATCGCGGCATTCAACCATATGACGCCGTTTCCGGGAACGCCGCTTTATGCGCGGCTGGCGCAGGAAAACCGCCTGCGCTTTGAGCACTGGTGGCTCGATGATCATTACCGTTACAACGAACTGCCGTTCAGTCCGGCACAGCTGTCTCCGGAGGCAGTAACGCAGGGGTGCCTCTCAGCAAGGAAGGCATTTTACAGTTCACGCTCGATTCTTCAGCGCAGCTGGCGTAACCGGGGCGATTTCTTTATGTTTCGTAACTATTTCCCGATTAACTGGCTGCATCACCGTGAAATCAGCTGCCGCAACGGCTATCCGCTCGGTGATGAGAATTGGCAGGGTAAATTAGCAGAGGTTAAATGATAGAGGTTATTGACGCGACAACGGAGCATATCGCGGATTTACTCAGGCTCCTTGAAGATAATGCCATGCAGGGGGACTGGGAGCTGGTGATGACCCGGCGGCCCGGTTATTTTTCTCCGAGGGATGATTTCGGTGAAGTCTATCCGGCACTGGCAAGAGACGGTGATACCCTGGTCGGCATGTGCCAGCTGAGCATACAGAGCGGCTGGGTTAACGGCGAAGAAGCGCGGATGGGTTATCTCGGCAGTCTGCGTATTGTGCCGAAATACCGTAATCACCTGAAAGTGTTACAGGCCGGATTTTCTTATCTGCGCCAGCTGCCGACACCGGATCACTGTTATACCAGTATTGCGGAGAATAATTTACTGGCCCGGCGCCTGCTGGAGCGGGGCGTGGAAGGACTGCCGCTCTACCGTTTTCTGAGCAGCATGAGCACGCTGGCGATCAGCAAAAGCAGAGGCAAAGACAGAGGACTGTGGAAAGTGGTGCCGCCGGAGGATTACACCGATGTCATCCGTTTCTTTGCACAGGAATCCGCTTCCCGTCAGCTGGCACCGGCGCTGAACCTGAAAGCGATGCAGCAAACCGGTATTACGGTGCTCGGCAGTTATCAGAACGGGCAACTGGTGGCCTGCGGTATGCTCTGGGATCAGCGTGCTTTCAAACAGGTTATTGTGGCCGGTTACTCCGGCAGAATGAAAATGCTGCGCCCGCTTTACAACGCTTTTGCCGGAATGACCCGGCGGCCGCAGATGCCGGCGGCGGGGGAAGTGGTTCCGCAGAGTTTCCTGTCATTCCTGGCCTGTACCGATGATACCAAACTGCCTGATCTGATTGAGGAAGCGCTGTTGCACTGCACCACCCCGGTTATGACCGTCGGGCTGCCGCCGGGGCATATCTGCACTAATGATGTGATTAAACGCACCGGGGCATCCGTTTACCGCACCCGGATTTACGGCGTCGATCTGACTGCCGCACCACAGTGGGACGGCCGCATTGTCTGGCCGGAGATAGCGCTGCTGTGAATATCGTGCTGATCTACCCGAACATGGGGGATTACCGCACGAAAGATGCTATGACACCATTGGCGATCGGTATCCTGGCTGCCCTGTCGCCTGGGCACCGGGTCACATTTTATGATGACCGGCTGGATAACATCCCGGAATCACTGCCTGATGCGGATCTGATCGCCATTTCGGTGGAAACGTTCACGGCACAGCGCAGTTATCAGCTGGCCGACCGGTTCCGCCGTCAGGGTAAAACCGTGGTGATGGGCGGCTGCCACGTCACTTTTATGCCGGATGAAGCACTGCAGCATGCGGACAGCGTGCTGCTCGGTGATGCGGAAGGGGCGTGGGAACAGATGCTGGCGGATTGTGAACAGAATGCGCTGAAACCCCGTTACCGGGGCGCGCATGACCGCCCGCTTGCCGGTTACCGTCTTGACCGCACCATTTTTGAGGGTAAACGCTACGCGCCGGTGTCGCTGGTGCAGTTCTCGCGCGGCTGCCGGTTTGCCTGTGATTTTTGCTCTATCCATGCATTTTATCCGGAAGGTGTGCGTACCCGGCCGGTTGATGAGATGCGGGATGAAATTTTATCTCTGCCTGCAAAGCGCTTTCTGATTTTTGTGGATGACAATCTTTTTGCCGGTAAGCGGGCGCTGAATGAGTTGCTGGCGATGCTCACACCGCTGAAACGCCGCTGGGGATGCCAGATAAGTATCGATATCGCCCGTAATGAGGAAATGCTGGATAAACTGGCCGCCGCCGGCTGCTGCTTCGTGCTGATCGGCTTTGAAAGCCTGAATGAAACCACGCTGAGGCGGATGGGAAAATCCCGCAGCCATACGGCGGATGATTATGCTGCCGTATTGGCGGCGCTGTACCGGCGTGGTATCTGTGTCTACGGCACTTTTATTTTCGGCTATGACGAAGACACGCCGGAGACCATCCGCAGCACACTGGCGTTTGCGGAGAGTAACAAACTGGCGATTGCCAATTTTAACCTGCTGATCCCGACCCCCGGCACGGCGTTGTATGCCCGGCTGGAGGCTGAAGGACGGCTGATTTATCCGGCCTGGTGGCTTGACCCGGATTTCCGCTACGGCGAACCGGCTTTCCGGCCGGGCGGAATGAGCACCGCAGAACTGGCTGCCGGATGTTTTTATGCCCGCACCCGCTTTTACCGTTATGCGTCCGTTATCCGGCGTCTGTGCCGTTCCGGCAGCCGGAGCGGCTGGCGCACGCTGCTGGTTGCCTGGCTTTACAATATTGCCTCGCACCGGGATATCGCCCGCAAGCAGGGAAAACGCCCGGGAGAAAAAGAGTGAAACTGATACTGATTAAACCGAATATCGGCCGTCAGGAGCACAGTCTGTATGTGGATGAGGGGCGGATGGAGCCGCTGATGCTCGGTGTTCTCGCCGGTCTGACGCCGCCGGATGTGGAAGTGGTGCTGTATGACGACCGGATGGAAGCCATTCCTTATGATGAACCGGCGGATCTGGTCGCTATTACGGTCGAAACGTTTACCGCCCGCCGCGCTTATGAGATTGCGGCGGAATACAGGGCCCGTGATGTGCGGGTGGTGATGGGCGGGATCCACGCCACACTGCTGCCGGAGGAAGTGGCGCAGCATTGTGACAGTATTTTTACCGGTGACGCGGAAACCCGCTGGACAGAGATGATCCGTGATGCGGAGAAAGGCCGCCTGAAGCCGCGCTATGATGCTCCTGCCGGAGTCGGCCAGGTCGATCATAATCTGTGCGGCTGTCTGCCGCGCCGGGATATTTTCCGGGGAAAAGGCTATCTGCCGATCAGCCTGATGCAGTTTACCCGCGGCTGTCGCTTCGCCTGCCGTTTCTGTGCGGTCAGCCGTTATTTCGGGCGGCAGCACTATATCCGCCGGATCGATGAAGTGGTGCGGGAGATAGAAACACAGAAACCGAAATTTATCTTTTTTGTTGATGACAATATCGCGTCTGATCACCGCGAGCTGAGTGAGCTGTGCAGTGCGCTGATCCCGCTGAATGTGCGCTGGATAAGCCAGGCAAGCCTGGATATGACCCGTAACCGCCGTCTGATGTCGCTGTTACAGCAGAGCGGCTGCTGGGGTAATGTGATGGGATTTGAATCCATCAACCCGGACAGTCTGCGTGATGCGCGAAAATCGCCGAATATGCGGACATTTTCACAGTATCGTGAGGAAATTTCGGTATTACGGGACTTCGGATTGCAGACCTGGGCGGCGTTTACCCTGGGGTATGACCACGATACGGCAGAAACCGTGGAAGATACCGTGGCATTCGCCCTGAAAAACCGCTTTGCGTTCGCCGCCTATAACATTCTGATGCCGTACCCGAACACACCGCTGTATCAGCAGATGGCGCAGGAAAACCGCCTGCTGTTTGACGGGAAATGGTGGCTGCATCCGGAATACCGTTTTAATCAGGCCGCCTTTCAGCCTGCAAATATGAGCCCGGAAACGCTGACAGAATTGTGCCATGCCGCACGCAGCCGTTTTAACAGTGTGCCGTCGATTATCCGCCGTTTTTCTGATTTGCGTTTGACGCTGCAATCCTTATCGCGGATGGCAACTTTCTGGCGTTATACCCTGTTATTCCGCAAAGAGGTGCATAAAAAACACCGGATGCGTTTTGGTTTAAAATAAGGGGGATGAATGAATACCGATCCGGATTCTTTTTCCCGCCGGGTGATCAGTTATCTGCTGTGGTGTATTCCGGTCAGCGTGGTGTTTTTCACGGTTTACCCGCTGATGAATGCATATACGGCCGGGCGCGACAGCCTGTATAGCCTGTGGTTTCCGGCTGAACTTCACATCCCGTTTGTGCCCGGTTTTATCTGGGTGTACTGCTCGTTTTACCTGATTATTCTGATGCCGGTTTTGTTTCTGCCGCGCCGGGAGCACCGGCAACTGGCACTCACCTTTATGGTGATGACATTACTGGGCGGCGTGATCTTTTTTCTGTTTCCGGCACAGCTCGGTTTTGTACGGCAGGTGCCGGAGTCTCCGCTGTACCGGACGATGTACACGACACTGTTTGCACTGGATCACCCGCATAATCTGGTGCCGTCCCTGCATGTGGCCTGGTCGTGTGCCGCGGTGCTGGCCATTATCCGCCATACCGGACGCGGGCTGACACTGTTGTTTCTGTTGTGGCTGGTGCTGATTGTGTTGTCTGTGCTGCTGGTTCATCAGCACCATGTGGCGGATGTGGTCACCGGCCTGCTGTTGGCGGTAACGGTTTCATATATAATGAGGAAATAGTGATGAAAAGGATAATTATCAGTGCGTTAATGATATTCAGTTTTTCGGTGTATGCACAACCCGGAGAAGAGGACGGCGCTATCCATGATGAACTGCGGCAGGTGATCGGTACCGTGGAAAATGCTATCAACAGCGGTGATTATGACAAAATGCTGCCGGTGATGAGTGAAAATCTGCGTGCCACGCCCATCACCCAGGAGTTTATCTCCGGCAAAGCTGCAATAAAACCGTATTTTGAATCCTGGTTCGGGCCGGATAAATTCCTGAAAAAACTGAATATCAGTTTTAATGCTGATGTGGTGACGGAGTTATCCCCGGATAAAACCTGGGGTGTCGCCTACGGTAAAGGGATGGAAAAATATCAGCTGAGTGACGGCCGTACCTACGATTTTCCGACCCGCTGGACAGCGACGGTTGCGCTTGAAGACGGCGCCTGGAAAATCCGCACAATTCATATCGGTACCGATTTCACGGATAACCCGCTGCTGAATGAAACCCGTAATGCCTTACAGGGCATGATGTACGGAGCGGGCGGTCTGGTAATTGGTCTGCTGGCCGGTATTGTGCTGTTCCGCCGTAAAAGTGCGGTAAAACCGGCGACAGAAGTCGGAAAGAAATAATATTTTAATAAATCAGTGGATTATGTAAGTCGTCAGGTAACGGGCAGGCGAACGAAAAGCATGCGCGTCATGGATGACGCGCCTGAGCGTACAGGGAGGTATTTACAGCGACTTTTCGTTTTGCCCGTTATCAGACGTTGCACGGACTGACAGAAATCACTATCCCTTTTATTTTTCCGGCGGAAACAGAAAATCCAGATCCGCTGCTGCGCCCATCTGCGGTGCAGGCCGCACACCATAGCGCCACATGGTGAAATAGACACGCCAGAAGGTCGGACGCGGCTGGTCATCCACCAGCGACGGCAGTTCATACCACGGTGCCTGCGGGTGCTGGTGGTGCGCGAGATGGCAGTGATAATTCAGCGCCAGCCAGCGGGAGACCGGCAGTACTTTCAGGTTCCACGCGCCGTTCATCACATCGCGGCGGCTCCAGGCGTGATCCGCATATTGCAGGGCCGACCAGTGCAGCGCAAAAGCCCACAGGCAGAGCAGATAACCGGCCGCACTTAAGTCCAGCGCCCAAAACAGCAGTGTCTGCCAGAGAAATGCACCGAGCAGTTCACTCCAGATGGTCAGCGGCGGCAGTTTTGCCAGTTCCGGCACCTGTGACCCGAACCCCAGTGCCGGGGCGATTTTGGTGACAAACACCCGTGAACGGTACACACCCGGCGCAATAAACCAGAGCAGATTACCGAGCAGTACGCAAAAATAGTACAGGCCGAGCAGATTGCCGCCGTACATCCAGATATTGCGCAGCCAGCGCGGCTGGTTTGGCAGGTAATAATCATACAGCTCTTTATCTGTCCGGTTATTTTTATGGTGATTCAGATGCGCACGGCGCTGCAGTGTAAAAGAAGTCGGAAACGCCCACGCGGCAATAATCCCGATGGCGCGGTTACCGGCGGCAGTGCGGGCGGCCACGCCATGTACCGCTTCATGCAGAATAGCGAACGGCATGTTATTAATCAGCATAAAACCGATCAGGGCAGGCAGTGCATAATACCAGGCGAGATGGCTCACTCCCCATAAACAGGCCGCTGCCGCAGTCATCGAAAAAACCAGCAGAATACTGTTGAGTAAAAGACGCATCAGTCTGTTTTCCTTGTGTTATTCGTCACTATTGCCGGGTTGAACAGCCCGCTTTTTTCATGGCGTAACCGGCGGGCGTACAGCCGGAAGCCGAGATTGGCCGCCAGGCGGATAAAACGGCTGCCCGGACGGTGTAATACCCGGCGCAGAATGGCCGTCAGACGGTATGTTTCCCGCCAGGCTTCGTGCAGTAAGGATTGCAGGGTTTCCGGTGACATATTTTGCGGCTGAAAAACCACATGTTCGTTGTCATACAGGCTCAGGTCCTGTGTGATTAAGCGGCCGTTTTCCGCCATCCGCTGCCACAGCCGTGTACCCGGCAGTGGGGTGAGGACAGAAAAACGTACCAGATCCAGCCCGAGAGACGGGATCTGCCGTATCGTATCGCGGATGCTCTCCGGGGTGTCTTGATCAAACCCGAGCACAAAACAGCCGAGTGCGGCAATCCGGTTATCGCGCAGCCGCCGGATCTGACGGCGGTATTCGCTGACCTGGTTACAATTCTTACCGGTGGCTGTCATGGTCTGCTGACTGAGGTTTTCCAGCCCGATAAGCAGCCCTTCGCAGCCGCTGTCACACATCGCCCGGAAAACCTCGTCGTCATCCGTCACATTGAGGGTCGCCAGTCCCGACCAGCGGATTTTCAGCGGGATCAGTGCCCGGAACAGTTCCAGACTGTACTGCCGGTCGGCGTACAGATTAGGGTCGAGGAATATCCAGCGCTGTCTGCCGCTCTGTTTTATCTCGTTAATCACATCTGCCGCTGGCCGTGCTGTGCCTTTGCGTCCCCACTGATGCTGCACCGAACAGAATTCACAGGCAAGCGGACAACCACGGTCGGCAATAATAGTGGCGATATTCATGTAGGCGCGGGACGGCAGCAGATCACGGCGCGGCACCGGCATCGGCAGAAAGCCGCGCTCAGGGCGGTGCTGATAACGTGGTTGCGGATGTCCGTCAGCCATATCCTGTAAAAATTGCGGCCAGATGAGTTCACCGGCACCGATGAGGACGGTATCTGCATGCTGCGCGGCTTCATCCGGCTGCAATGTGACGTGCGCGCCGCCCATTGCGGTTCTTGCCCCGCGTTCGCGCCAGTAGCGGCACAGCGCATAGGCGCGGGGGGAAGAGGAGGCGGTGGCGGTGATCACCACCAGATCAAAATCCCCGGCAGTGACCGGCGGGGAAACGCCTTCATCACAAAGGGTCAGTTCGGCATTCAGATGCGGGGGAACCAGGGCGGCGAGGGTGATAAGGGTCAGCGGGGCATAGCTGATCGCCACGGAAAAAGCACTTTTCCGGTAGCGGTAAGTCCTGTCAAACGGCAAAATCAGTAATATTCTCACCGGTGCTTCCTGCTCCGCAGCTGACATAAGGACTTTTACAATGGCACAGTACATCCGGGAACGCACTGTGCCGGATCAAAGATCAGGCAGCAACCACTTCAAGCACAGAGATATAGCATTCAGTCGGGATAAGGCGGTTTATTTTCAGTCCGGCTTCAGCCAGCAGAGCCTCAAACTCCGGAATTGTCCGTTCACCGCCGCCGGGCAGGATCGCCATACAGAGAATGCCCATACCATAATGCGCGGCCGGATTGGTTTCCGGATGCACAATGGATTCGACGATCAGCAGTTTGCTATCCGGTTTCATGGCTTTGCGGCAGTTTTTCAATACAGCGAGGGCGTTGGCATCATCCTGATTAAAAATGACTTTTTTCAGCAGATACATGTCCGCCTGCGGCACGGATTTAAAGAAATCCCCGCCGTCCAGTGACCAGCGGGAATCGTCACCCAACTGAGACAGATATTTGTCTGATACCACATGCGGGCTGTCGAACAGGGTGGCGGTCAGTGTCGGGTCGCTGCGCAAAATCCGCAGCAGCAGTGAGCCTTCGCCGCCGCCGATATCGGCAATATGGCACGATGACGGGAAGTCATAAGCCCGGGTGACAAAATAGTTTTCCATCTCTGACAGGGCGGACATCCCGGACGGGAAATTATAGCTGTCATCACGGTTGGGTTTGGTGGCCTGATATTCGTAGAAGGTTTTACCGAACAGCTTTTTAAAGTTCAGTTCACCGCGGACGGATTCATTAAGCTGACCAATAGTTGACCAGTAAGTATTATCGGTCAGTGTCAGAACTGCATCCCGCTGTGAGCAGGGGTGATCGCGGCGGAGAAACTCCGCATCAGGAGAGAGCCGGTAAACATCATCATCCGTACCGGTAAAAATACCGTTCAGTGCCAGCATCCGCAGAATGCGGCGCAGGTTATCCGGATCCGAGCCGGTGCGTTCTGCCAGTGTAGTGGCTGAGAGCGGCCCGTCAGCCAGATGGTCGGCAATATTCAGCTCTGCCGCAACCCGCAGACAACCGGGCAGCGCCAGCCCGAGAGTAACATTCAGGATACGGATGACAGATTGCTCTTCCGCCGGACTCATCAAATCCGGTTCAGTATAAGACATAGCGGTAACTCCTTTCTGACATGAATAACAGGGCTGGTCAGAGTGCCTGATGCGGCATACAGTACTCTCTATGTTAAATAAAACTAAACAATAGAGGGAGGATAGCTCAGCAGCAGAAAATTACCGTATCGGAATATGAAGTATTATTAATTAATGATAAGTGAATCAAATATTCACTGATGAATGAGCCTGTTTCTGCTGATCCGCAGGCCGCGCATCATACACAGCCAGGCGCAGGCGGAAACACCAATCAGCAGCAGCCACAGGGTATTTGGCGGGAAATAGGTCAGCACACCGCCGGTCATCAGCGGGTTAAAGGCACCGCCGAGCCAGCCGAGGGATTGGGCGGAAAAGTAGCTGGATTTCATGCCGTCCGGCGCAATGTTGTCGATCAGCATATATTCACCCGGCGCATAAATCAGTTCACCGAGGGTAAAAACAAAGGCGGCTATTCCCCAGAACACAAGATTGCTGCCTGACATCATAAATCCGGCCAGTCCGGCCATAAAAAAGAGTGTACCGAGAGTCATCAGCTTTTGCAGATTGTCTGTGCTGATCCGGCGGCCGACCATATATTGCAGTGAAACCACTACTGCAGCATTGACCGGCAGTACCACACCAATCACTTTTTCTGCCAGTGTGGTATCTGCCACCGTCAGGACATACTGGGAAATACAGGCGGAAAACGAACCAAACACCAGCGATCCCAGAAAGGCGGATAATGTGAACCAGAGCAGGGCTTTATCATGCAGCATGACAGATGGCTGCCAGGCGGTGCTGTTGCTGCCTGAAGCAGAAGGCGGCACGCTGCGGACAAAACGCTGAATAAAGAATATCGGGAATGAGGCGGTGCAGGCCGCCAGCCAGAACGGCAGATCCGCGCTGTACATCAGCAGGCCGGTACCAATCGGCGGCCCGACAGTCCAGCCCATATTGACGAAGGTATAGTTCAGGGAAAAGACTTTGGTTTTGCGCGCCGGTGGCAGTGTATCGGCGAAATAGGCTTTCAGCACCGTAGCAAAAACGGAGTAGGCGCAGTTAATGAGTGAAAAGAAGACAACGACGAGCGCGATATTATGAGTCAGCGGAATAGCGATAAATCCGGCGATATAAACCAGAATTGCCATCAGCATGTAGCGTTTTTTATCAAATTTATCCGCAATGATGCCGAAGCCGAGGCTGAATAACACGCCGGTTGTCAGTGCGACCGTCAGTGCCACCCCGACCTGATCCACCGCCATGTCATACTGACGGCTGAGATAAATCGCCATAAACGGGATAGTGGCACCCCGTCCGATAGTAATTAAGAATGAGGAAGCGAGCAGTGCAATGGTGGAACGGGTGGCGGCTTGCATGGTGACATTCTCAGTATTTTTATTTTATTTTTTAATATTCACGTAATCAATATCATGCAAATCAGGCGCTGTACAGCGCCTTCCGGTTACGGCAGCACGGCGTGAGCTTCGATTTCAATCAGCCATTCGGGCAGCGATAATCCGCTGACAATAATCCATGATGAGGCGGGGGCATTATCTGCAAATTTTTCTTTCAGCACATCCGCAATTGCCATTTGTTCATCGTGTGAATCCGCACCGGCACGGATATAAATCCGCAGCATAACCACATCAGACAGAGAACCGCCGGCTGCCGCGAGGGCACGGGCAATATTGTTCACCGATTGTGCGGCTTGTTCCCGCATACCGCCTGCGATTGTCACTTCATTATGATCAACGCCGACCTGTCCTGACAGAAATAACTGCCGGGTGCCGGTTGTTTCCACGACCTGACTGAAACCGTATTGCAGGGAATTAAACAGTGAGGGCGGATTAATCCGTTTTATAGTCATAACAGCCTTTTCAGTAGTGAAATAAAAGAAAATATCGTTTTATCATAGATTATTTCAGACGCTGTAAATTAACTGATTATTAACAGCATTCTTTATTTTCAGTCTCTGTTGCAGGAGCTGAATAAAAGGGGGCTCAGTGAGTTTCTGAGATATACAGGGGGAATATTTTTATATCAGAAAAGGATATTCAACACTTACAGGACCGGCGTCGGAGATTTTTACAACACCGGCTTAATTTTTCTTTACTTAATATAAGAATCCAGCACCTTCAGGACAATATCCAGATCACCCTGACGTTTTTCCTCATCTTCCTCATGAACTACGTGTTCAATCAGGTGGCCTTTAATCACTTCCCGCATTAATCCGTTTACCGCGCCCCGGATAGCCGCAATCTGTTGCAGTACGGCGGAGCACTCATGAGGTTCATCGAGCATTTTTTTCAGTGAGTTGACCTGCCCCTGAATTTTACTGGCGCGGTTCTGAAGTTTCTGTCTGTCCCTGATGGTATGTGACATGGCAACCCCGTGAAATAAGGTGAAAAGAAAGTGACGGGCAAAATAGTAGCATCTTCGTGATACAAAGAGGTAGTGTAATTATACTGGGGGGGAGTATACTCAATTCACGCTTTCTTCATTCTGAAAACAGGGATCACACGTCATGACCGATTTTGCCTCTTTACTGCAGCAGGGAAATGCCTGGTTTTTTATCCCGGGCGCGATTGCACTGGGTGCGCTGCACGGCCTGGAGCCGGGTCACTCAAAAACCATGATGGCGGCTTTTATTATTGCGGTGAAAGGGACGGTCAGACAGGCAGTAATGCTGGGACTGGCGGCGACGTTGTCGCATACTCTGATAGTCTGGCTGATTGCCCTCGGGGGGATGTATATCAGTACCCGGTTCACGCCGGAAGCCGTAGAGCCGTGGTTACAAATGGTGTCGGCGGTGATTATTCTGGCAACCGCGTTCTGGATGTTTATGCGGACATACCGCGGTGAAAAAAACTGGCTGACAGAAATGCAGCAGGAAAGCCATACACACAGTGACCATCATCATGAGCATGATCATCATCACAGCCATGAACATGACCACGATCATCATCACCATCACCATCATGCAGAGCATCACCATGATCACCATGACCACCATGATGACGAATATCAGGATGCGCATGCCAGAGCACATGCGCATGAAATCAAAACCCGGTTTACCGGCGGCAAAGCCACCAACAGCCAGGTGTTACTGTTCGGCCTGACCGGCGGGTTAATTCCGTGTCCGGCTGCGATTACTGTTTTGCTTATCTGTCTGCAGCTGAAAGCTTTTACCCTGGGGGCAACCATGGTGCTCAGTTTCAGTATCGGGTTGGCACTGACACTGGTCACAGTCGGTGTGGTAACCGCGGTGGGGTTGCGCCAGGTCAGCCGCCGCTGGCAGGGGCTGGGTGATATTGCCAAAAAAGCACCGTACTTTTCGGCGGCGCTGATAGCGCTGGTCGGGCTTTATATGGGGATCCACGGCTATATGGGGCTGGCAAACTGATACCATTTGCCGGTGTGGTAGTTTGAGGTGAATCAAAAAGAGCTTGCCGGATAACAAAATATATGGCTTAATATTGGCATTGGTTTGGAAGTACAGACCTATTTATGTCAGTCCGATTTTAAGTTGTTCTCCGTCAAGCGTTATCCAAGATACCACTTCATAGCGAATTCCTTCTGATAGTTCCCATAAGTAAAAACGTAATCAAACCGCTTATATGCCTTATGGCAACAAAATCAATTTAAAGGAAATTCATATGTCCGCAACAATTACCGGTACTGTAAAATGGTTTAACGATGATAAAGGTTTTGGCTTTATCACTCCTGCTGACGGCAGCAAAGACGTGTTCGTTCACTTCTCTGCAATCCAGAGCGACAGCTTCAAATCTCTGGCAGAAGGCCAGCAGGTTTCTTTCACCATCGAAAATGGTATGAAAGGCCCGGCTGCAGCTAACGTGGTTGCTCTGTAATCACCGCTGTCAGTAACAGATTTTAAAAACCTCACTCCGGTGAGGTTTTTTTATGCCTGCAGAACAGAATCGTGGCGGAAACCGGCAAACTATGAATATAATTTGCTCGTTATTTAAGGAGTAAGTTATGTCTCAGAATATTTATGATAATCCTGATTTCTTTGCCGGTTATGCCACGCTGCCCCGCTCAGCAGAAGGACTGGACGGCGCGCCGGAGTGGACTGCCATGCAGACATTGCTGCCGTCACTGGCCGGGAAGTCAGTGATCGACCTGGGTTGCGGATATGGCTGGTTTTGCCGCTGGGCAAAAGAGCAGGGTGCTGACCGGGTGACCGGTTTTGATCTGTCTGAGAAAATGCTGGCGAAAGCCGCATCGATGACCACGGATCCGGATATTACCTGGCTGCGTGCTGATCTCGAGACACTGCAATTACCGGCGGCACAAAGTGATGTGATTTACAGCTCACTGGCACTGCATTATCTGCGTGATATCCCGGCACTGTTTGCCACGCTGTTTCAGGCGCTGGTCGCGGGCGGCAGTCTGATTTTTTCCGCAGAACACCCGATCTACACAGCTCCCGTCATTCAGAACTGGTGTACGGATAGTGCAGGTAATAAAGCCTGGCCGGTCAATCAGTATCAGCAGGAAGGCGTCAGGATCAGCAACTGGTTTGCCGACGGTGTGGAAAAGCAGCACCGGAAATTATCCACCTGGATAAATGCACTGATTACAGCCGGTTTTGAAATCACCGCCATGAATGAGTGGGGGCCGTCAGCGGCACAGATTGCCGCCAACCCGGCACTGGATGAAGAAAAAGAACGGCCGATGATCTTTCTGCTCAGCGCCCGCAAGCCGGAATAGTGGCTGACGGGCGGGTTTGTTCCGCAGTTTACAGCGTGAATTTATGCTTTCTTATCAGCACAAACAGACCGGCAACCGCCGCGAGGATAAGGAACCAGGCAAGGTAAGTATGCAGCGGCAGGGCAAGGATTGCCGCGCTGATAAAATACCCCGCAGAGACAATAACGCTTCCCCATAGTGCTCCGCCGAGAATATTCAGCACAAAAAATTTCAGCGGATTAATACCGGCGGCGCCGATAATAACGGGGCCGATAGTCCTTAATCCGTAAGCGAAACGTATTCCGATAATAATCAGGCTTTCACGGCGGTGAATTATCCGTTGCAGACGGGCTATTTTATCCGCATGTTTATGAATGCGGGGAAGGATCCGGTTTCCGGCAAAATAACCGGTAAAAAACAGAACATTGTCACTGATAATTCCGCCCAGTGCGGCCACCAGCATCACTTTCGGATAGGATAATAACTGATGGTGTGCAGCAATGCCGGACAAAAATGCAGCGGTTTCCCCTTCGATCATGGTACCGAAAAAGGTTGCCCAATAGCCGTATTCTGTAATCCAGTGTGTCAGTAATGTTTCCATCCGCCACTCCGTTTAAAATAAACCGGCGGAGATATTAATACATAATCCCAGTATCGCCATATTAAAAACAAAAGAGACGACGGATTGCATTAATACCGCGCGGCGCATCGGGGAGGACGCGATTTCGACATCGGCAGTCTGTGAGGCGACGGCAATCGTAAATGAGAAATACATAAAATCAGAGTAAGCAGGTTCAGCCGGTCTGTCCGGAAATAATAACCACGGTTTTTCCTGTTGCGGGTTGGTGTAATAAAGGTGCGCATAGTGCATGGTAAATCCGGCCGGTAATAACAGCCAGGAAGACACTAATGTGGATGCGGTCAGAATATATTGGAAAGCTTTATCATTACCTGTCAGATTACCGTGCCCGCCGAGGGCAAAAAAGAGCACCAGTAAACTGACACAACACCCGGCCAGCAGGAAAAACATCACCATGCGGGCGCTTTCATCCTCAATTTTAGTCAGTTTACGGATATCTTTTACTTTCTTATTAATGATCCGCTCAAAAAGAAACAGCAAATACACCCAGGAGAAGGCATTCCAGCTGAGGATCAGGCACATCAGTGCACTCTGTACGGGCAGCAGAGCAAAAAAAGTCACAAACGCGACCATCAGAGAGATAATAAAACGCGGACGCGAGTGAAAGGCGTGCCGGAAAATATGAGTAATGCGAATACCATAGCGCAACATACCAGTATCCTGTTCAGAAAGATGACATTTTATTATACCAAATATCCGGCAGCAGGGGCGGCATCACTTTTTCGGATGCGTGCTTTTTATATACTGAATATCCCTGCCATTTAAAGTGTCTTTCCATGAGCATAACATTTCTTATTGTCATGTTTTTTGTCGCCGTGGCCGCCGGATTTATCAACGTGGTGTCAGGCGGTGGTGGTTTTCTGTCGATTACCGCACTGCTGATTTCCGGGTTACCGCCTGCTAACGCACTGGCAACAAATAAGATGCAGGCACTGGGCAGTTCATTAACATCCGGTATTTATTTCTTGCGTCAGGGGCGGATTGATTTAAAGAATAATAAATGGGTATTTATTGCGACATTCTTCGGTGCCGCATCCGGCACGATTTTTGTGCAGTTTATTGATCCGACTTTTCTGAAAAAATTACTGCCGGGATTAATTATCAGTGTCACGCTGTACTTTATTTTTGCACCCGATATCACTAAATCCAAAGAAACACAGCGTGTGGCTTTTTTCCTGTTTTCATTTATCTGCGGCGGCGGTGTCGGGTTTTATGACGGATTCTTAGGTGCCGGTGCCGGGACATTTTATACCATCAGTTATATGCTGCTGTTAGGATACCGGATAGATAAAGCACAAATTCACTCCAATTTCCTGAACCTGGCCTCCAATACCTCGTCCGTTATCTTTTTTATCGCAGGCGGTAAAATGATGTGGTCGCTGGGATTACTGATGTTTGCCGGACAAGCTATCGGGGCGCGGCTGGGGGCCGGTGTGGTACTGAGCTCCGGGCTGAAAGTCATAAAACCGATGATTATTCTGGTCTCTGCCGGGATCAGCACCAAAATGTTATTTGATATGTATTTTTAACAGGGACAAAATCACCGGAAGAGTACGACACACTTCAGGCGATGATCATTAAAAATGAGAGTCAGCTGCTGCCGCACCGGGTTGATCCTTTCACCGTTCTGACAGAAGTCACCCGGAAAGATAACGTGATTATCCTGAATTATCAGGTTACTGGTCTGCCGCCGGAATTATTCAGAGAAGAAAAATCGGTAAATAAAATGCAGGGCATTCTGACAGGGAAATATTGTCAGGACTCGGCCATCATGCGGTTATGGCAACTGGCGTTCCCGTCGGGGTTACAGCATAACTATTTTTCGGACGGCACCCGGGTGATGCAGATAAATATTAAACCATCAGATTACGGGGCGTAAATTTGTCAGTGTGTTTTCTGTATTTTTGGTTATTTTTACCGGATAGGCTCTTCCCGTGGTGTCTGTCCGGTAAATAAGATGAATTTCACCGTCGCCGGGCTGTCCGGCAATATCTTCAGGGGTTAACTGCCCGCTGTATTTACACTGTCCGATAGCTGTAATATCAATTTTTGCCTGTGCGGCAGACATCGTTATTAAAAGCAAAAGCAGGGAATATCTCAGCAAAATGATCTCCGTCAGCAGGGGGTAACTATATTGCCATAATCTGTTTTTTTATCCGCAGATATCCCGGTAAACCGCATCCGGACCGGATAACAGCGGAATGATTTATTTTACTGTCCAGGCTTCAGAAAATTCCCGCTCAGAAAATAGTTCAGCCAGACCGCTGATTTGCTTAAGCCGTAATACTTCATCCGGCGACATTCCCAGTTCCTCTCCGATTCTTTCATCGCTCCAGCCCAGTCGTGATAAGTCCCGGACAATATCTGACATCGCGGTAACCTGATGCTGTCCGCGGGCCCGGTTATGGCGGATAGTAACGGCCATCTGTTCAGCAACTCCGTGATTTTCCGTATCGAGCAGCGTTACCGGCAGGTATCCGTTAAGTCGTTTTTTCAGTGCATTTTTCCGGCTTAATAAATAACGATGATAGCCATCAACCACCTGCAAGTCTGAGCGGTCGTGCGGAGATGGCAGCACAACAACCGGCTGGGTATAACCGTCTTTGGTCAGAGACGTTTCCAGCAATTTTTTCTCCGAGGGTGACATCACGTTCGGATTATAATCATTTGCGGTCACCTGTGCCCGCTTTACCCACAGCACACAATCGACCGGTTCATCTTTAAACGGACTGCGCTGATGTAAAAAAAGTTTTATCCGGTTGAGTGCCTCAATTGTTTGTTCTTCATTATCCAGTCCGTTCAGATAGTTTTCCAGTAAAGAGAGTACTGTTTTCATATTTATGTTATCCGTCTGCTATATCAGTTGCCAGTCTTTGCGTTTTGCCTGTATGCGCCTGCAATACTTGTCGTAGCAATGAGATTTGGTCGGGCTGAATGCCAGTGAGCGGCACCAGAAATCATTACGTAAAAGGGTTTTGCAGATCCGCCGCCAGGACGGAATATCTTTACTGCCTGTATCACCGGATTGTTCATCCGGGATCCCGTCCGGATAATCCCGCTCTGCATACCAGTGCAGATAGACCGCAATTTTGTTCCGGTAGTGTTCTGCGGTTTTTTCCGGCAGGCTGGCCAGTAAAAAACGGGCGTAGGATTTCCAGGTATGACCGGCAGGCTTGCTGATTTGGCGGGAACCGAAAAAACCGGCTTTATTTCCGGGTCGTGTGTACAACATACCGGCATCCGCACCACTGACCCGCGCACAGGCAAGGCTCCATGTTTCCGGCTCCAGGACATGATACAGCCACAACCCTCTGCGCTGTTCCGGGCCGAAGGGTTCACAGATCCGCATTTTACTGAGACTGACACCGGCCTGATGCATCAGATCATAAATCGTATTGTAAGGAAGTCTGCTGCGGGAAATATAAGTCCAGATATCTTTCACATGCCAGTCATAAATCGGGTAACCCATATAATAGAATCCTTCCGGTGATGCGGTTGTCCACGGGATATCATCGGCATAACGCAGTTTCCGGTTATTACTGATGGCGAGAAACCGGTTTAATGATTCATCGGCGCGGATCCCCAGCAGTATGACAGAGCTGTGATGATCTCCGGTGATCCACTGATTAAATGCGGGAGTAAAATCTTCAAAAATAATCCCCGGATGATAGAAGGGAAAGAAATCAGGGTCAGTAATGGCATCTTCCGGTGGTTGCCGGACCCATTTTTTACCGGGTTCCCAGGCCGTCCAGGCCGGTTCATACTGGGAAATACCACTTTCGGTGGTGACAGGCAGCGCTATCCAGTAAAACCGCTGAGTACAGTCAGCATAGAGCGATTTCATGGCAGCAACATGGCTGATAGTAGCGGAATACTGTACTTCCCAGTCGAGAAACATGACATTGAATTTCCGGTGCCGTCTTCTGGCCTCTGCTGCAACCAGATGAAAAAGAACGGTGGAGTCTTTGCCGCCGGAAAAGGAAAGGGTGATTTGTTCAAAAGTATCAAACAGCCATTCAATCCGCTTTTGTGCTGCATCCAGCACGTTTTCTCCGAGCGGAATTTTACGTTTGCAGGACATCTCGATTACCGGAATATAGTTAGTTAATAATATTAATATCTAATCATATTTTGATGATAACAGTAAATTATGGTGTCCGGCTATTATTTAGCCGGAATTTCGGTTGTCAGGTAAGAGGATGCCTGAAGATTACGCCGGATCTCAGCCAAAGGCGTGGTCTGCGCGGGCATTGTCCTTTATACTGCGCGCTGTAATGACTCAGCAACAGATGATTAAGCAGGTGGTAACGGCGATGAACGGAACAATCACAACATGGTTTGAAGATAAAGGTTTTGGGTTTATCAAAGATGAGAACGGGGATAACCGTTATTTTCATGTGGTTAAGGTCGCCAATCCTGACCTGATTAAGAAAAATGCCGCCGTGACATTTGAGCCCGGCACCAATAATAAAGGGTTGTCAGCCTATGCGGTAAAAGTAGTGCCGGAAAGCAAATATGTTTTTATCGCCGGTGAGCGTATTAAGCTGACGGCCATTAAGTCCTTCGTGGTTTACAGTGAGGAAGAAGCGGCAGATACCGGGATTGATAAAGAGAACGCGGTACTGTCTGTCGGCGTGCTGATGAACAACATCAAACCAAAATCCGCCGGTCCGGCCGAAATGCGCACACTCAGAAAACTGGCGATCACCACACAGCACGGCACTACCCTGATTTTCTCAGAAGATGAAATCGATATCGATGAAACGGTGAAAATGCTTAAGGTGTGATGGCTTGTGGATTACAGGCACAAAAAAACCAACCCTAACGAGTTGGTTTTCTTATATAAACAATGGTCGGCATGACAGGATTTGAACCTGCGACCCCCGACACCCCATGACACCGACTTGCTATTGTGTAACTGCATGATATTTATTAAATAATATCGTTTTAACTGTGTTTGCAAACAGTGCTTTATTCTCAATATTTGCGCTATACGAATCATAGGCTTACAGTTCGTTTTACCACCCGTATTTATGCGATTTCACAGTGCGGTACCTCGACCCAATCAACATGGTTTTCTGTATAAATTTTTGTTGATTCAGCGTCACTATGTGCCATCCTGGCTTGTGGATCAAATCCGCGTTGTTTAAACATAAATGCGGCCAGCGCTCTGATCTCATGAAAAGTTGGCCTCTCATCTGGTTCAAGGTGTGCGCCAACCCCAACTTTATCTCTGACTTTTGAGAATCCTCGGCTGACATAATCCGGTGCCACCTGTGTGGGGTGGTTTACATACTGGCTTATTTTGTTTGGTAACCGCTCAGGAACGCGGTGAACAACGTACGGACTGGCAACGTTATCGCGGCTGTTATCAATAATTTCCTTTATAACTTTACCGATCGGTATTGCCACATGAGCAGCTTCCTTGTGTTGTACTTTCTGCCGGTGAATGTACAGCATCCCGTAGATCCCGTTTCTTTCCTCCGGGAACCAGATGCATCCGCAGGTGTTTTCCTTCGGTGCTTTAATGTTATATTTTATGCGCGACACTTCAAGCCGTGCCTGTGTTGTCTGTAGGGCCAGATCCATAGCAGTACGGAGCCATGGTTCAGCAGCCGCTCTGATTTTCAGGAAATCATCATACGACAATCGCCGCCGGCGTTTACTGTCGACACGCTTCATTTTTTTGCGTTCTGCCGGGTTATCCAGCATCAGCGATTCATCCATTGCGTAACTGAAAATCTTCTTCAAAAATCCGACTTTCCGGTTCTGAACGTTTGCTGATGCGTCAGCATGGTATTCAGCGATAAATCCGTTCACATGCTCCAGGGTGATCTCGGCAGACGGGATATCTTTAAAAAATTCTTTCACACGTTCGGCATCTTTTATCCAGTCAGACTGGGTGCTTTTAGACGGTTGTTCGTCACGAATAATCCGCTCGAACAGCCGATCAAAATGCTCAGCGAGTGGTAGTGATTCCCCATTAACACCACCAGAGTCAGTGATCAGCGAGGTAACGCTGATTGCACGTTCCTGACGCATAATATTGTTGTATTCACGGGCAATGGCTATAGCTTTTGCCTTGTCAGTACCAACACTTTTACGGACACCGTTTACAAGTATGAAGCGGTAACATTTTGCTGACTTATCATAGTAAAGGAAATCCGGCAGGTGCCGGAATTCCCGTTTGCGAGGTCGTGCCATATTATGAAGCCTTAATCAGATCGCTTACGCATGAGGAAACCTCAGACTCAACCCCCCATCGTTCAGATGAATGAACAAGAATAGTTCCGTCAACAATTCGGCCTTTCAGCGATCCGATTTCTATCCAGCGCCGGACGGTTCTGTTATCGGGTATTGATCCTGTCTCAAATTCTCTTTTTGCCCATGCGCTGGCTTTCATAAGTTTTCCGATAGCCATAGTCTTCTCTCCACACATCGCCGTATACGATTAGAGGTTTTTAAATAAATGCTGGTGGATTGCGACCACGTAATTCACCTGGTGCAATGCATCATCCAGTGCATTGTGTGCTTCACCAACAAACGGGAAATCTTTTTTCGGGTCGATGCCGGCATTGCGGCCAAGCTCGACAATGGTGCGCACATCCCGGTCATTCCAGTACTTCCAGAACGGAGTTATCCCGCAGTTTTCATAAGCTGATCGCAGAATAACGTTATCGAAACTACTTCCGTTACCCCACACCTGAACCTGTTCTCCACAGAACTCAGAGGCAAACGAATGAAGTCGGCCCAGGGCAACAGGCAGATTAATCATTATTGTGCTGTTAGTAATTTCACCCCTGGCATTCTCACTCTGACCCAGCCACCACAGCACGGCATCAGCGTCGATACTTCCGCCCAATCCGGCACTGCTACGCAGATCGACCACCTCATAAAAAAGCGCATCATCGGTTACACCGGAAACCATATCGAACGGTACAGCCGCAATAGCTGCTATAGCGCCATCCGGCTTTTTAGCCATAACTTCAAGGTCAATCATCAGATGTTTGAATTTATCCATTTTCTTCCCCTTTGTAGAATACCATCCAGTGTGTTTTATCGTTCTTCCCGACACGCTGCACAATGGTAGGTTTATATTCGGTCAGCTCAAGAATATGGCTTGCCCATATCTGCGTTTCATTCCACTTAAAAATTAAACTGCCGTGTGGCCGCAACACCCTGAATGCTTCTCTGAAACCGGCAGCAAGATCAGAACGCCATGAGTGCTTATCCAGTGAGCCGTATTTTTTAAACATCCAACTATTTTTACCAACCCGAGTGAGGTGGGGCGGATCAAACAGTACCTGGTAAAATGTTTCATCCGGGAACGGCAGGTTTTTAAAGTCAGCAATGATATCCGGTGTAATTTCCAACAGACGGCCATCACACAGGGTATGTTCTTCATTTCTGATATCACTGAACAACACACGCGGATCTTGCTTATCGTGCATAAACATCCGGCTGCCGCAGCACATATCGAGGATGGGTTTCATGCGGACACCTGCTTAAATAAAATCAGTTTATCGACCGCAGCCTCAGCCAGTTCTTTATTCGCAATACGCTGACAGGCATATTGAATTGCTTCACACGCCCATGCGTAGTGATGTGTCGGTTTGAAATGTGGACTTAAATTTTCCCAATCCCACGGTGACGAGTGACCAGGCCATGAGTCGTCTTCCATGTCTGCCTCTGCTACAGCGCGGTAAAAAACATACTCTGATATTCTTCCACTTGAATAATCAGATATAAGTGACTTTAACCGGCCGATACGTTCCGCAAATTCTCTGTATGATCTTTTAATTGCACTTAATGTATCTTTGTCGTCCTCACCTTCAATGGTATCTGCGAGCCACTCTTCTAATGACCGGCGATAAAATTCAAGAGTTGAAGATAAATCGACCTCTTTGTATGCCGCTGAAACCTCACTACGTCCTGAACCCATCTGTAATTTTTCAGCCCAGTACCCATAATCAATACTGTCGTGATTAAAGAACTGGATCATGTCGCGTATACGGCTAAAGGCCCACGTCCCCATATCACCGGTCATGAATAAATAACCAGGCACTGTCACAATATCGAACCAGTAGCACGAATTACGCGGATTGGAAAAATGATAATGCCGGTGCAGGCCATCTGATTTTATGCATGTCATTTCATGCAATTTTGTGTCGTTTTGAAAGCTCATAATCGTCGCCTTACTCAGCTGTCAGCATTTCAAACCGCGCCATAAACTGGTGATATGCCTGCGGTGGTGTCAGTGGCTGGATGATGATGTCATCATGTGGCGGAGCTGAATCCAGCATCGGCCAGTGGCCGCCGGGGTCTATTTCAAAGTCCCGCTTTTCGGTCGCCAACATGACCAGATCGGCATAGTGAACATCAACGGTCATTATCGGCGGCAGGCCGAACTTCTCACGGATAACCGCTTCAATGCGTTTTTCCACGGCCTTGTAGTCCGGCAGCATGGCTTTCAGCGGTGAGGGGATATCTTTGATATACGCCTCGGCGGCATCGTGCAGCAGGGCTTCCAGAGCGTATTCCGGCGGCACAATCTGGCTGACATATACAGAGTGCTGAGCCACGGAATAGAAACTTTCCAGTTGCCCGGCAAACCGGCATTCATTCGACAGACCACGCGCGATATCTTCGATACAAATCTGAGCCGGAGTGATATTGGTGAAATCAATATGTTTTCCGGTACTGGTTGCTATATATGACATTTATCTCTCCACACAATTTAGGTAATAAAAAGCCGTTACTTTTTATAAGTAATTAATTCCCCGGTGTTGGAATATAAAAATGCCGCCGGTTAAAGCGGCATAAAATAATTATGCTTTGAATTTACCGATATACGTCTGGATTTCAGTTTCTTCGAATTTATCAGCCAGCAGATCACGGAATTCCTGTGCGATTTGCTCTTCCAGTTTTTCCAGCTGAACAATACGCAGTACCAGCACAGGTACATCACCACCGGTCAGAACGCTGTAACGCAGTTTGATAGCACGTTCAGACAGTTCATCGTATGGTGTGCAAGTAAACTGGAATACTGCAGGCATGACGTCACGGCTTTTCGCTTCCACACTTTCCATCACAGAGCGCTTAGCGCCGAAATCACTGTCTTCATGATCTGCGGAGCGGCTTGCTTCGATGGTGATTTTGCGGACGGCATTGATTGCCTGCTTAATATCAATGGCATTACCTTCTGCATCAAATGCCATCAGGTTATCGCGCCAGTCTTCCAGCCATTCTGCCAGCGCTTTCTGACTCAGACGATCACCATTAATATTCAGCAGTGATGCAAAAGGTGATGTCTTTTTCAGTGACACCACGGCTGTATTATCAGCGTGTCCCGGTTCACCGATGGTGCCGATATTGAAGATGGTTTTTGCACTCATCACATCGGCATCAATAAAGCAGCTGACACCTCCCTCAACACCGTGTTGCAGGGAATACTTCACAAAATCAGTGATACTGGTTGTATCCATTGCACCACGGAAGCGGTAGCGGCCTTCCTGTAAGTGCTCCAGGCTTTTAACATTAAAATCACCCGGTAAAACCACAGCAGGGCAGAGAGATTTTTCTACAGTACCCAGACTTAATGCAGCGACAACCATATTCTTAATCTGAGAAATAGCGGCTCCGTCTAAATTAGACATACAAAGGCTCCTGTTTAATTAAAAACATAAAAAGTAAATGGAATGATTTATTTAAAAAATGGAAATTAATTAATGGCTTTTAATTTCCCGTCGATACTGCCGTCAATACCAAATAACTGCCCTTGGTCTTCTGGCAGAATAGTGAGTTTCCCGCCTTTACCGACCCACATCGGTGTTTCGGTTGTATCCTCTTCCGATTTTTTACCGCGCTTGGTCGGGGTAACCATTTTCAGTTTGTGAGATATTTTCACACGGTCTTCATCTGACTGAGTGAATTTAAAAATAACATGTACTTCACCGGTACCGCCGTTCTTATTGGTACCAAAAGCGACTTCATTCAGTGCAGCAGAAAGTTTGTTTTCAAACACACCGGCATCTAACTCGGAAAAAAAGTCCGGTATACTGGTCATGCGGTTATTCTCGCTCATTGCGTTTTTCCTTTCGTTGTCTCTTCACACAAAGATAAGTCCACCAGCAGTCAGGCAAGGTATCTATCCGGCAGGACGATTTACGCCGGTGGACTTATGTTTGTAAAAAAATGGCGGCCGGCTGGTGGACTGCACCGTGTTATGCACGGCCGCTAATGGTATTGCATGGTTATTGTTGTGGGGTCGTTTACTCTTCACACAGTTATTCAGATACGCAGCCGTTACTGCGGTTGTACTGTTAAAGTACAGCGGTCTTCCCATTTGGCAATGTCTTCGTCAAAGCGGTCCAGAGCACGTTAGTGATCGCGGATTGCTCTTTCGCGTTCTGTACGGAGTGATTGCAGTTTGTGAAAGGCCTTGGCTTTTTCGGTGATCCACATGGCAACGTCGTCTACTGACATGTTGTTAGTGGTGATGATTGGTTCTGTTTGCATTAGATTCTCTCCTAATCTTCGTTAGGATTAAATCTAATTCAACTTAGATTTTCAGTCAACACAAAATCTAAATTAATTTTGATTTTGTGTGTGGGCGGGATTAAAGCTCGTATTGAACACCCTTCACAACACCAACAATTTCGCAGTTTCCGTTGATGGGGATATTGTCGTATCGTGGGTTGAGTGGTGATAGGTATTTATTGGGGCCATCAAAAACAAGTTTTTTTACTGTTACTTCACTGGTTCCGTCTAGGCGGGCGACAACAATCTTTCCATGCACTGGCTCTTCACTGGGGTCAACTATAACTTTAACTCCTTCTGGTATGGATGGCATTCCTGCTGGGTTTGTCATGGAATCCCCTCTAACAATTAACGCAAAGCTTCCAGGGGATACCTTCATTGACGTTTCGATATAGTCAATAGCTTCATCATATATTTCTGCAGGGATGCTTTCAGTGAATTTCCCTGCTTGTACGTATGACAAAATAGGTAGTCTTTTCATTGTGGTAACAACTGCATTAGCCTGCTTCGATGGAATACCATAGAGGATATAAGCTTCGGTAGTGTTGAAATACTTTGCCAATCTTATTAAGGCATCTCCATTTGGTAAATTAAGGTCCTTTTCCCAGTAACCTACTGCAACACCGGACACACCGCAGTACTTCCCAAGATCATTTTGAGTTGTCTTGGTTGTTTTCCTGAGCCTTTTTATTCTGCTACCAACAGTATCCATGTTCATCCCAATGTTAGTTTTTAACTAAGTTAGCTTATATTTTGTTGATAAAAATTAAATTGTATTTTAATATCTAAATTAACTTATAAATGGAGGTGGGTATGACCGCAAACGATGTCGAAATTTACTTCGGAAGCGCCAACAAAGTAGCTGATTTTTTTGGGATAACCCGAGAAGCATTTTACCAATGGAAAAAACGTCCGGGAGGGCTAATCCCTAAAAGCAGGGCATTAGAAGCAGCCTGTCGTACTGGCGGAAAACTGAAATTCGACCCCTCTTTTTACAAACAGGGTACCAAAGCTATCTAACCCAGTTAACTACAACCCAATCCAAAAGCGAGTAGGCAATGAAGAATGAATCACTGAAAGAAGTCGTAAAAAAGATGTGCTGCGCCATGCCGGGTGGGCGGGAAGCACTGGCCGGAGCGCTGGGGATGTCACTGACGACATTCAACAACAAACTGTATGAGAAGAACGGCTGCCGGTTTTTCGACAATGACGAACTGGAAGCGATGGAAGATCTGACCAAAACCCGTCACCTGGTCGAATACCACATGGACCGCCACGGCATGACACCAATGCCAGATGTGTCACCAGAAGATATCGACAAAGTTGAATTATTTGATATCCGGATGACCCTTTCAGCCTTACGGGCAGATCTGGAATTACATATCGATAAAAGTCTGAAGGACGGAAAGTTAACCCGGGAGGAAGTCAGGGGTATGTATAAAAAATCAGGAAAGGTATTTGCTTACTTTTTGGGGTTTGTCGGGAGTCTTGACGCTGTATTCGGGGTTCCGGATGAAAAGTGAGACCACCGGTATACGGCCGGTGGCCTCGGTTGCGCTATATCAATTTGTGTGAAGAGATAAACGCATGAGCAGATTAACTCATTTGGCAGGCTTTGCGCAACTCCGTGTTGCTCCTGTAAAGGGTGGTAAAGACCCTGCCGCATTTGTTTATACGGTAAGAGTACCGGAAGGTTTCTCAGAAACAAACTACCAGTTTGTGAAGTGGGCGGTAGGTGATTTTAACCGTCTGGGTAAGACAGCAGGAGCCGCGGCATGAAAGAAACAGCTGACAATCTGGATCGGTATTACACCGACAGCCGCGGGCGGAAAGTTCATGTTGTCCGGTTTGACCGGCAAAACAGCCGGGTGATTTTCATGCGTGACGGCTATGAGCATCCGTGTTTTGAACCTCTGAAAACCTTTCAGGAGCGGTATACACGCGTGGATGAGGTGAAACCATGAGTATGATTTTAACTGCGCGGGCTTTGCAGATAAAAACCGGCAATGCGCTACGCAAACTGGTACTGGTAAAGCTGGCTGATAACGCCAACGACCAGGGCGAGTCGTGGCCGTCCGTGCCGTACATTGCTGAGCAGTGCGAAATGTCAGAGCGCTCAGTACAGAACCACATTAACGCTCTGGTGGAAATGGGGCTGGTTCGTATCGAATCCCGGAAATCGGCCAACGGTCTGAACCAGTCAAACATCTATCATCTGCGTCTGAATACCGCCGTTGTGAGTGGTGAATCTCCTGCACCATATGGTGCAAATCCTGCGGGGGTGAGTGGTGCAAATGGTTCCGGGACTGGTGCAGGAGATTCACCAGGTGGTGCAACTGGTTCCGGTAGTGGTGCAGGAGCTGCACCCAGAATCAGTAATGATCCAATCATAGATCCAGATAATAAAAATATTAATCCTGTTCGCGGAAAAGCGAAAAGCAAAACCGTGATGCCGGAAAACTTCGCCCCGTCACCGGAACACACTGAACGGGCAAAAACTGCCGGATTGGATGTTCAGGATGAGTTTGGCAAATTCAGGGACTACCACGCCAGCAAGGGCACCCAATACGCTGACTGGAACGCTGGGTTTAATTACTGGCTGAGACAGGCTGAAGGATTTAAACGCGCTGCGGACTCAAAGAACATCGACACCACCGAGTGCGATGAAGTCTTCAGAAAAATGTTCTCATCCTCCAACTGGAAGCCAGAAAACCGCGTGCAGGAACTGGTTTACAAGCATAAATCACATATTGGCCGGATGAATGAAATTGCCGGACGCGCAGCATTTCGCGGGTACTGGAAACAGGCCACAGAGCAGGCCGCAAAAGAACGGGAGGCAGCATGAACATGCGCTCAGAAAGCAAAGAGATTTACGGCGTGAGTGTGCTTCCGGTGCTGGCTGTCCTGCATCAAATCCGCCGGTGGTGGGTACTGCATGACCTGAAAGACCACTGGAACAGCCGCCATAAGGTAATCCGCATTTGCCACAGTCGTGGCTGGGATGACCTCATTCGGTCCCAAAATATCGAGCGGCAGTATTTCATGACCCGCGCCACAGCTAAATGCTACCAGCACAAGGGGGTTATCTGATGGATTACCAACTGATTGGCGGCCGCTGTGAACATGCCTTAAAAAACCTTCCGGATAACTCAGTGGATTCAATCGTAACCGATCCCCCGTATGGCATCGGGTTTATGTCGAATAAGTGGGATTATTCGGTGCCGACCGTTGAGCAGTGGGCGGAATGCCTGCGGGTATTAAAGCCGGGCGGACACTTACTGGCATTTGGCGGCAGCCGGACATATCACCGCCTGGTGGTAAACATCGAGGATGCTGGTTTTGAGATACGTGATCAAATTATGTGGATTTACGGCAGTGGCTTCCCGAAATCGAAAAACCTTGATGGTGAGCATAAGGGCAAAGGAACGGCATTAAAACCGGCCCATGAGCCCATTGTCATGGCGCGTAAACCGTTCAGCGGCACGATTCTGGATAATGTCACGGAGTTCGGAACCGGCGCCCTGAATATTGACCTGTGCCGTATACCGACAGAAGAAATGCTGGCTGGTGGTTCGGGCGGTTTACTGTCTGATGTTCGTGATGGTAAAGCACCAGCAGGGAATGAGTGGGCACAGAACAATGAGGGGCGCTGGCCTGCAAATGTGATTCATGACGGCAGCCACGAAGTGATAACTGCATTTCCTGATGCAAAAGGGCAGCAGGGAAAGGCCAAAAATGACTGCTCAGACAATGGCAACAGAGTGTACGGCGAACTTAAAAATGTAGTTTCAAACCCAGAGCCACGCATTGAATCTGCAACATCAGCGGCAAGGTTTTTTTACTGCGCAAAAGTTAGTAAATCAGATCGCGATGCAGGTATGGATCGGTTTGTTGCCGCCTCTGCTTCAGAAATGACCGGTGGCCGCGCAGAGGGCAGCGTTGGAATCAATAATCCGAGAGCCGGTGCCGGACGTACCAGTGGCGCCAAAAACACACATCCGACAGTGAAGCCTGTGGATTTAATGCGCTATCTCTGCCGTCTGGTAACGCCTGCAGGCGGGACTGTACTTGATCCGTTCATGGGGTCCGGTAGCACAGGAAAAGCGGCCATTGCGGAAGGGTTCCGGTTTATCGGGATTGAGATGGATCCTGACCATCTGGTTACAGCAGCGGCCCGCATTGGTCATGCAGTGAAGGAAATGGAGAAAACAGGGGAGGCTGCGTGATGATTCTTTATCTCAGAATCGCAACTGATATCCCGGCGGGTACTGCAATCACGACCCGCTACATCATGGACAAATACAAAGTGTCACGCAGTACAAGCCGGAACGCATTAGCTGTTCTGGCTCATATAGGCGCCGCTGAGGAAATAAGCCGTATCCACACAGAGGGTACTGCTTACTCGCTGTCACCTGACGCGGCAGATAAGGCACAGAGATACAGAAAGCTGGTGATCATCATGCGGGAAAACCCGAATGAGGTCCGGCGCAACAACGGCCCGATCCTGTCCAGTCCGGCAGATATGGCAGAACGGGGGTTTGTATCTGCGCATAACCGGTTGTTTATGGCGCTGGCGGCAAAGCGCCGGGAGATGAAACAGAGCTGCGGGGTGATGGCGTGAGCAAACTGATTAAAAAGACACAGAAACTAAAATCGTGCCCGTTTTGCGGATGTGCTGATATCACGATACACCGCCCCAGCAGCCACGGCCTGACATTGTACGGTGTTGCCTGTGACGTATGTGGGGTGCGGATGAAACGGTTTGATGAAGACGAGGCGATCGCAGCCTGGAACAGGAGACCGTCATGCACAGCGCAATAACTCTGACCCTCCCGTTCCCGCCGAGCATGAACACTTACTGGCGCTCCCCATCGCGGGGAGCCTTAAAAGGCCGGGTGCTGATCAGCGAAAACGGCCGCCGGTTCCGTCTGAATGTTATTGCTGACATCCTGGATCATTTTAACGGCCGGACACCGAAACCGGTCACCGGTGATATCAGCCTGAAGCTGTTGCTGTTCCCGCCATCGAATCACCGCCGGGATCTGGATAACTTCATCAAGGCGATACAGGACGCACTGACACATGCCGGTATCTGGAATGACGACAGCCAGGTAAAGCATCTTGATATTGAATGGGGTGAAAAAGTCGCTGGTGGTAAATCCGTGGTGACGATCAGCCCCTATGTAAAACGCGCAGTATACGGCTGCGCTTAATGAGTGGAGAGATAACGATGAGCAATCTGATTATTGTCGATGGTATTAATGTGCGCCGGGATATGGCCGGCCGCTATTGCCTGAATGATTTGCACCGGGCCGCTGGTGGAGAGGAAAGGCATAAACCACCTTACTGGCTGAGAAATGCACAGACAGAGCAACTTATTGCCGAGTTGCAAATCTGCGACTCGGGTACACAGCCGGTAAATGTGTTGCGTGGTGGCACCGAGCAGGGCACCTATGTGTGCAAAGAACTGGTTTATGCCTATGCGATGTGGATCAGCCCTTCATTCAATCTGAAAGTGATCCGCACGTTTGATGTGGTGGCCGGAACACAGCAGGCGATACAGCTGGCTGATAAGGTTCAGGCCGGAGCTATCCTGCTGGAGTCTATGGCGAAAACACTGAATCTGTCGAATTCGTCAAAGCTTGGCGGGTATCAGAAACTGCAAAAGATGGCCGGTCTTCCTGATCTGGCTCCGTCCTATACGATTGATGTACCGGCGGGCGCAGTGGATGGTTCCAGCAGACCGACAACATCTCTGACTACGCTGCTGAAAAATCACAATGCCGCATTGTCTGCGACCAGAGCATACAAACGTCTTGCTGAACTGGGGATTGTCGAACAGAAAGCCCGTCCGGGTTCGAAGGGAACACAAAAACTGTTCTGGTCTGTTACATCAAAGGGGCTTCTGTACGGCAAAAATATCACATCTCCGGCGAACCCGCGGGAAACGCAGCCGCATTTCTTTGAGAGCAAATCAGCGGAACTTCTGGCACTGATGATGACTCCGGCGGTGGCCTGATGAATTACCTGTTAACCGGCTTTGTCCAGAAAGATGCCCGGATACTGATGTTTAATCCGGGTGCGGAGATCGGTAATTTCCGGAACGGCACCCGTTATGTTGTGAGCGTGGCGCCGCAGTGCATGAATGGTATTCCGTCCGGTCGTGTTCCGGCAGATGCGCAGCCGCTGCTGACAGATGAGCGGGTGCTTCGTTTCCTGGATAATCCCGCCGTGATAAAAGCCGCCGGCGGACTATCCGGATCCCGTCACTACGTTAAATCAGTTGGCTACTGCCAGATTAATGATCCGGAAAACCCTTACCACCACCACGAACTGACCATGACCCGCCACAAAGATGGTTTTATCCGGACATGCTGGCACCATGACAACATCTTGCGGGCGGGTGATGTCCACCAGCAGCAGGCAGACGAAATTCTGTTACACAACCAACGGGCGTTTGTGGCACGCAGCATCTTTACCGATCTGCGGCTGCCGGCTGGTCATCTTCTTAATCCTTCCGATTTGTTCACCTGGTCGGTGATGCGCCGCGTCAGTGATCATCTTCCTGCCTTTATCAGCTCATACATCCTGATGCAGAAACCGGAGGAAGAGATAACCGGCACCATGACAGAGCATTCCATTGTCCATCAATCGTGCTCACACAGCCGGATTGTTCAGGAAATCGTAGAGAAGATAAAGCCGGTCGTTGTTCTTAAAGTGGATCCTGAGCCGCCGCAAAGCTTTATGAAAATCCCGAAATATCAGCGCTGGGTGTGCCCGACGTATCTGCAATGGGTGAAAAAACAGCCGTGTTGTGTGTGCGGGCAGCAGGCAGACGACCCGCATCACATCATCGGTCATGGAGCTGGTGGTATGGGGACAAAGGCACACGACTACGAAGTTATCCCGCTGTGCCGTATTCACCATGACGAGTTACACCGCGATCCGACAGCATGGGAAGCAAAGTACGACAGCCAGAATGAGTTTATGGCGAAATGTTTACGCCGGGCATTCGGCCTCGGTGTTTTTGGTTAATGCGCTGTACGGAGCGCGGAGAGATAAACGATGATTGAGCACGATTTTCAGTACCTGCGGGATATGGCGACCATCGCAATGACTGATCACAGCAGCAGAACCAAAGGCCAGCTTGAAGCATTTGAGGGATTTGTATTGGGAAACACAACGCGCTACCCACGTAAAAAGCCCCGTGATATTACCGTGAACGGCAGAAAGGTAAGCCGGGAAACCGAGGCGGTATCCTGCTGGTCAACACACTATTCCGTGTTACCGATGCCACCTATTGACCGGGTGGACTATCAGAACTGTTCCTGGCGGCGGGCAATTATGGAATTGGATGAGGCAGAGCAGTCCTGGCTGCTGTATTGCTATGGTAAAGAATTGAAGTTCTCACACCAGACGGCTATCACCGCCTATGTATGGAGCGAAATGCAGGAACGGATTAAAGGCCGCCGGGTGTCAAAGAAAGTAAAAGAACGACTCAGGGCGCTGGTATGGCTGGCAGTGCAGGATTACACCATGAACAAAGACGGGTATTACTATCAGTCTGAGCTGGCCGAGCTGGTGGGGGTAGCTTCTGATAACTGGTGCAGAAACTACAAAACACACTGGCAGGAACTGTTGCTTATCTGTAAAACCCTGGACTGCGGGGCATTACGGAAAATGAGAAACAACAGGCTGGAAATACGGCGCAAAAATGTAGTTGGAACTTGCAAAAGTCAATAATTTGAGCCATATTTAATGGTAATTTGATATGTTGTCATAATTGTATATAAACCTCGCAATCGCGGGGTTTTTTATTGCCTAGAATAAACATAAGACTTGCTGTTACGTTTGGTCAGAGTTACATGTGTATTTATGCACAATAACTGACCAAAGGTATAAAATACCATGTTAAAACAGAAAGATATGACAACAGCAGCGGCTTGTTTTTTTGAGGTGTTACCGGAGGGGGTTTTCTCCGTCAGCGATGCGGCTGCCTTGTCAGGGCTTTCCCTGCCGCGTTGCCAACTTCTTCTTACTCAGTTCAGCCTTGCCGGTCTTTTGAAAGACTGCGGCAACGGTGAACGGTTCAGACGACTTTAAACTGTGAAATGGGCGGCTGGTGGGTGTTGGTAGCACCTTCCCAGCCATTCACCCGTTAAAGCGATCACGGATAAACCAAGGCCCACTGCTTGTGTGCACAAAGCAAAGGGAGCTTAACAAAAAAGGTTACCCGGATCTATGAAAAACACTGTTAATTTAAACAGTATTAATTTAGTCAACGACGACTCACTCAGCTATATCAGAACCCTCCCGGACAATTGCATTGATTTAATCGCCACGGACCCGCCGTATTTTCAGGTAAAAACATGTGCCTGGGATAACCAGTGGCCGGACGTTTCTGCTTATCTTTCCTGGCTGGACGAAATGTTGGCAGAGTTCTGGCGGGTACTGAAACCAAACGGCAGCCTGTACCTGTTTTGTGGTTCACGTCTGGCCTCAGATACAGAAATGCTGTTACGGGAGAGGTTCAGCGTTCTCAGCCATATCATATGGGCGAAACCTTCCGGCCCGTGGCGGCGGCAAAACAAAGAAAGCCTGCGTTGTTTTTTCCCGTCTACTGAGCGGATCCTGTTTGCAGAGCATTATCAGGGACCGGTAAAAGGAAAAGGCAGTGAGTACCACCAGCGGCGGGATGAACTGAAGAAAAATGTGTTTACCCCGCTGATTGAGTATTTCCGGCAGGCGCGTGATGCATTGGGTATCACGGCAAAAGAAATTGACCAGGCAACCGGCAAGCAGATGTCTTCACACTGGTTCGGGTACAGTCAGTGGCAGTTACCGAATGAAGCAGATTACCGGAAATTACAGGTACTTTTTCAGCGGACAGCTGCAGAGTGTCAGCGAAATAATCCGTTATACCGTGAACATGATGATCTGGTCAGTGAGCAACACACACTCAGGCGCGAATATCACGAACTGGCAGATCAGTATCAGTTGCTACGCCGTTACTTCACGGTATCAGTTGATGTGCCTTATACCGATGTGTGGACATTCCCGCCGGTTCAGTATTACCCCGGAAAGCACCCCTGTGAAAAACCAGCCGCAATGATGGAGCACATCATAAAAGCCAGCAGCCGTGAAGGTGACCTGGTAGCCGATTTCTTTATGGGATCTGGAGCGACACTGAAAGCCGCGCTGAAGCATAACCGTCGCGTCGTGGGAGTGGAAATGGAAGCGGAACGGTTTGAGCAGACTAAGGTGGAGATAGCGTTGATTCCCGTGTCACATTGCTTATAAACTGAAACCTCGCATTTGCGGGGTTTTATGCCCTAAATTTAATTAGTTGATTACATAATGTAATTCGTTGCAGTAAGTTATATTTTTGAATTAAAACGCCGTTAATTTTATTTAGTGTATTAATGTTTATTTTTATTTATATAATTTATTCAATTACTTGTTTTATATCTTATGGTTAGCAATAATAAAAATACTGTAAAATAAAATTAAATTTAACTAATCATGAAAAAATCAGTATTTCTTATTGCAGTATCTTCATTATTTTTAGTTTCATGTGCTACAAAACAGTACCCGCAAGCGGCTCCGGTTACAGCAGAAGAATCTGGGATCATGACATGTAATGACCTAAAGGTTGAAATTGCTAAAACACGTGGTATTCAAACTGAAATTGAGAACACGGGGGAGTTTGATGGAAAAACTGTCCTAGGATTTTTAGGTGATTTTGGCATAGGCAACGGGATGGCAAAAAGCGATGCCCGGAAAAAAGTTGCATCGCGCCTCAATCAGTTAGAAGGACTTAAAGATATTAAATGTAAGTAATATCATATGGATATAAATTACCAAAGGTCGCCCTGTGCGGCCTTTTTTCATATACGCCGCCACAGTATCAATCACCTCGTTATCACTTAACACAAGAGCTGTGTGCGGCTTTCTGATATCTGCAAAAAGGTATTGAGATGAAAAAATTAACAGTATCCATAGGCAGTCTGGGTAGCGCGGCTGCCGGTGATTATGTGAGCTTTAATATCTGGCAGGGCAAACGACTACTGGTCAGTGACAAGATTGCAGGTAAACATTCCGGTACATTCCATCGTGAGTATGATGTGGATTATACCCAGGGTGAGCCACTGCGCATCGAAAGCAACACACCGGCTGGCTGTTCTGTCGGGGTGAATGTGACCCCATCTGATGATGTAGTGGCTGACACTGACGCTTCAGCTGTATTTAACGGTGTGCTGAGAATTAAGGATAACCAGATTTTCATACGTGAAACATTCATCGATACAGCATGGCTTAATGGCGTGACACCTAACTTTACTTTCGTGGCTCATAGTATTACCCCTGACTCTGATACAGTTACAGCATATGTTGATGTTAAAGATTCCATGTTACCGCTGATGAGTATATTTTCCCTGCAGGTAACGATGGAACGAAACGACGAACTGTCACTGGGACAGTATGAATCGGCGGCTATCCGGCAAGCTAAGGCCTTGATTATTGCTATCGCAAAAGAGGCTGCCTTGTGACCGCCGTTGTAGTTACTTTATGAAAGGCTCATCTTTGGGTTTGCACATCTGACGTACAGGATCTTGAAGTAAGGTGTTAATTGCTTTCTTCAGGTTATGGGTTGGATTAGTGATTTTCTGGATGTCATTTTCAATATTCTTTTTTAGTGACTCGATGAAATCACTGTCAGGGTATTTGGTATTAATGGTTTCGATTATGTGATGGAAGATGAAATTGCTGGCGGCAATATTTAATTTCATCTCATTTTCCAAAGCCATTATTTTTTGCTTCATTTCACTTAATTCGTGGGACACAAACATAAGTTATTCCTACGGAGTTAATCAGCCATCACTCCGGTTAATCTCACTGGGCTGAACTGATAACCATATCCCGGATATGCATTAATTACATTTAACTTAATCACAGGTCGCTCCGGCGGCCTTTTTCTTTCCGGCAACAATAAGAGCATTGGAATACGACAGGCTCATTACCTAATCCGTATTCGGCCACAGTGCTCTTTTTATTGCTTTCCCGCCGCTGGTGGGATTATCCGAATAATGCCGCAGCCACCTCACTTTAACCGTCTGTAACAATATAAACCGGTTGCGGCATTACCCTATCACTCAACATACGGAACACTCCGCAGGGGGTGGATATGCGCATGCCTGACAAATATTCCAGCCCTACAGCATACGCCTGGGGACTTATAACCTCTGCTTTTGGCGTTTTATCTCTGGACCAGTGGGCTATTGTTGCCGGGATCATCTGTACTG